>CEWO01050036.1_pt1 | contig 11699 bp, 9 predicted proteins | sample 361561 | NCBI WGS metagenome assembly CEWO01 (sample SAMEA2623627, study PRJEB7988) | marine metagenome | isolation source: saline water (ENVO:00002010), including
CCTCAAGTTGTTTCATTCCAAGACTGATACGATGAGTATCTTTATTTATTTTAATAACTTGTACTTTGATAGATTGACCAATTGTCAGTATTTCTGATGGGTGATTAATCCGTCTCCATGCCATATCTGTGACGTGTAGCAATCCATCCACTCCACCTAAATCAACAAAAGCACCGTATTCAGTGATATTTTTCACAACTCCTTCGGCATCCATGCCCTCGGTAAGGTTACCAATAACCTCGGCGCGCTGTTCCGCTCTGCTTTCTTCCAAAATTGCGCGGCGTGATACAACAATATTACCCCTACGGCGATCCATTTTAAGAATTTGAAATGGTTGTTTCATGCCCATAAGTGGTCCAGCATCTCGAATGGGCCGAACGTCTACTTGCGACCCTGGGAGAAATGCGACTGCTCCCCCCAAATCAACGGTAAAACCACCTTTTACTCTACCGAAAATAGCGCCATCTACTCTTTCTTCACTAGAGTGAGCTTTCTCTAATCTATCCCATGCCTCTTCTCTGCGAGCCATCTCACGAGAAACAGTTGCCTCTCCTCTTGAATTTTCGACCTGGCGCAGAAATACTTCTACTTCATCACCAACTGAAACTTCAGGAGCTTCTCCAGGGTTAGCGAACTCTTTAAGTTCAACACGGCCTTCCATTTTATAACCGACATCTACAATTGCAAAGCCGGCTTCTACCGCAATAACTTTTCCTTTTACTACTGAATTCTCTTGAGGTGTGTCTATTTCAAAGCTTTCTTCCAGTAGAGCTTCGAATTCTTCCATTGATGCATTTTGAGCCATGAGGTCTCATATTCCTTTTCTATTATATTGTTTCTGGCCGTGCGGTTGGTTCCGCTGGTCTTTGAATTAAATTGTTAAAATAAAACGCGAAAAGGGCCGGTTTAATCCGACCCGCTAAAACAACGCGCGGTTGTGCGCTTATCTCTAGTTTCACCATTGGTCCGCGATGTAATATGAAAACATATTATGTTCAAGGAATATTTTTCGTTTTTCAATTTATCTTTTTCTCGTTTTCACTATCCAATTGGTAGTTTCAATTTCAACTAATTAAAGTTTGGTCTGGATATAACTGAACACTTTATCTACTGCTTCGGTTATTGTTAATTCTGAAGTATCAAATTTTTTGGCATCGCTTGCCGCAACCATTGGTGACGAGCTACGAGTTTGATCTCGCTTATCTCTTTCTCTTATTTGTTTGAGGATCGTTTCGAAACTTATCTCTTTATCATGCTTGTAAAGTTCTATAAATCTTCGTTTAGCCCGTGCTTCTAAAGAAGCTGTAAGAAAGATTTTAATCTTTGCATTGGGACAAACTATTGTCCCTATATCTCTTCCGTCTAAAACTGCGCCTGGCATTTTTTGTGAAAAATTTCGCTGAAACTCTAGGAGAGCGGCTCTAACTTCTGGGATCGAAGCTACTTCACTAGCGGCTTGAGCTATTTCTGGTTTTTTAAGATCATATTTGTCCAAGTCATTACTGTCTAGGCTTTGAGCAGCATCAACTGGTGGGTATCCCTCCAAATACTTGGCTCCAATCGCTCTGTATAGCTTCCCAGTATCCAAATAGTTAAACTGCAATTTTTCCGATATAGCTTTTGACACTGTTCCCTTGCCCGAGGCAGCTGGTCCATCTATTGCTATTACTGTTTGGCTCATGGCTCTAGCTTTTGGAAATTTGCTCCAATTTTGGACATCAAACTTTCAAAAGTTGGAAAGGAGGTGGTTATTGGACTACTGTCATCGATGGTAATCGTACGTTTGCTGGCCATACCCAAAACAAGAAATGACATTGCTATTCTGTGATCTAAAAAGGTTTCACAAAGACCTCCCCCATCTACTCCATCTATTTCACGGCCTTCAACAGACCACCAATCTTCGCCTTCTTCTATTTTAAGACCGTTTGACTTTAACCCCTTTGCCATCGCGTCTATCCGGTCACTTTCCTTAACTCTCAACTCACGCACATCACGCATCATTGTTTTTCCTTTTGCAAAGGCGGCAACAACTGAAAGAATAGGATATTCGTCTATCATGCTTGCCGCTCTATCCGGAGGGACATCTATTCCCACCATATTAGGTGAAAACTTTGCTCGAATATCTGCCATTGGCTCACCTCCTTGAGAATTTTCGTTTTCGAAGGTTACATTTGCATTCATTTCTTTGAGACTTTCGAATAAGCCAGATCGTGTCGGATTTAGCCCGATATTGGGTACCAGGATATCAGAACCTTCTGTTATCAATGCAGCGCAAACGGGAAAAGCTGCGCTTGAGGGATCTCTTGGAACTCTTATTTCTTGAGCCTTGAGCTCGGGATATCCCTCGAGCTTGATTATATTACCTTCGCTTGTTTTTTCAGATAGAACGCGGGCCCCAAAACCTTGAAGCATTCTTTCGGTATGATCCCTGGTTTTTTCTTTTTCAATTACTGTCGTTATTCCAGGAGAATTTAAGCCAGCAAATAATATGGCCGATTTAATTTGGGCAGAGGCTACTGGAGTGTGATACGTTATTGGGATAGGCGCTTCAGATCCAACCACAGTTATTGGAAGCTTGCCGTTTCTTCGACTGAAAGTTTGTGCCCCAAATAGATTTAAAGGTTCTGTTATTCTGGCCATTGGTCGTTCGTTCAGACTGGCGTCTCCTGTAAAAGTGGCTGAAATACCCGATGTTGACATTGCTCCCATTATCAAGCGGACGCCTGTTCCCGAGTTTCCACAATCTATTACTTTTTGAGGTTCAGCAAATCCTCCAACGCCAAAGCCATCAACTGTCCATTCCCCATTTTTATGTTTCTCAACTAAAGCGCCAAACGAGCTCATTGCTTTCGCGGTGTCGATTACATCTTGACCCTCTAGAAGACCATGGATCTTAGTTTTTCCAATCGACAAAGCACCTAGGATCAATGATCGATGGGATATCGATTTGTCCCCAGGTACATCTGCATGGCCGCGCAAATTAGTTACTCGTTTGGATGACATCGGGATAGGTTTTTCGAGCCCTGACATTCTATTACCTTAGCTTGTTCTAACGACCTGATACCTGATGAAAACAAAAGCGTCCATTAACAAATCATTATGATTAAGTTTATTGAGAAACATTTTAGTATTGATAATAACCTTAGTTTTAAATCTAAAAATCAAGCAATAAATGTGAGATAATGAGGAGTTCTTTCCTCCTTTAACGCTTTTATCTCGTAGCGTGTTGAAACCCAATCTTGCCATGGAGTGCGCCAGTCTGAGGCATCTTTTGCTAACCACTGAAATCCCGCTCTTGGCACCTCTTGAAGAGCTTGCCTTACATAATCTTCAATATCTGTGGCTATTCTTAGGATGCTCCCGGGTTTCATAGTTTCATAAAGAGGGGCAAGAAATTCTTGTGTTACAAATCTCCTGCGATGGTGTCTTTTTTTAGGCCATGGATCTGGGTATAAAAGAAAAACTTTTGAAATAGAATTCTTGGCCAGCACATCAAAAATATTTCGTACATCGCCATCATACAACTTAATATTCTGGCAAGGGTTAGCGCTTAATTTTCCCATTAATTTTGCCACACCATTTTGGTACGGTTCACAGCCAATAAAGCCTATATCTGGATTTAGCTTAGCCTGATGAATAAGATGCTCTCCTCCGCCAAAACCAATTTCTAACCAAACCGATTTTTCTCTAAATATTTCGGACAATTTTATTTTTTTTCTTTGAGGATTTTCGTCCCAAGAAATATTTTCAAGAGAATATTTTTCATACTGAGTAAGCAAAGCCTCTGATTGTGCGGGACTTAAACTTTTACCTTTAAAACGGCCATAGAAGTTTCGCCATTCCGTTCCATTTTTGTGACGATTAATTTCACTACACATCAATAAGTTCCATCTCGGACTTTTGATTAGGTGTTATTTTATCTACTTACACTTGGCTTTAAGTTCATCTACCAAATCAAGTTTTTCCCAGCTAAATCCACCGTCTTGCTCAGGCTTGCGCCCAAAATGTCCGTAAGCTGCGGTTCTTTGGTATATAGGTTTGTTTAGCCCGAGATGCGTACGTATGCCCATTGGTGTTAAATCCATACATGAAGCGATTGCGTTTTCTATTGTTTCTTCAGAAACAATACCGGTATCGAATGTATCTGCATAAATAGAAAGAGGCTTTGCTACCCCAATTGCATAGCTTAACTGGATTGAGCATTTTTTGGCTAGACCAGCTCCAACTATATTTTTAGCCAAATACCGTGCAGCATAGGCTGCTGAACGGTCAACTTTCGTTGGATCCTTTCCAGAAAATGCTCCCCCTCCGTGAGGCGCTGCTCCCCCATATGTATCAACAATTATTTTCCGGCCTGTTAAACCTGCATCTCCGTCTGGGCCACCAATAACGAATTTTCCAGTTGGGTTTACATGCCATTTAGTTTCATTTGTTATCCAATTGTCGGGTAACACTTCTCTTATATACGGCTCAACAACTGAGCGAACGTCTTTCGAAGACATTTTTTCATCAAGGTGCTGAGTCGATAAAACAATAGATGTTACACTTGTTGGTATTCCACCATGATATTTTACGGATAATTGAGATTTAGCATCAGGCCCTAAACTTGGCTCAGTTCCATTTTTTCGAACTTCTGCTAGACGCCGAAGCATCGCGTGGGAATATTGGATGGGAGCAGGCATCAGATCTTCAGTTTCATCAGTCGCATATCCAAACATTATTCCTTGGTCGCCGGCGCCTTCATCTTTATTTGCACCGGCATTAACTCCTTGGGCTATATGCGCTGATTGCTCGTGTAATAAATTCGTAACTTCTACAGTTTGATGATGAAATTTTTCCTGTTCGTATCCAATATCCTTTATGCATGACCTAGCAATCTGATCAATTCGACCCATATAATCTTTTAATATTTTCTTATCAGAAAGTCCGACTTCGCCTCCTATAACGACCCTATTCGTGGTGGCAAATGTTTCGCATGCTACTCTTGCTTCAGGTTCCTCTGAGATGAAAGCATCTAAAACGGCATCAGATATTCTGTCACAAACCTTGTCTGGATGTCCTTCGGATACAGATTCTGATGTGAATGTAAAATTATTTCTGCCCAATTTTTTATCTCCAGATTTAAAAACTAAGTCTCTTCGCTGAAACTTTTTCGATTAATAGATTTTTTATTTAGAAATGCAATAACCACGCAAAGAAAGATTAATGATAAAAATATAAAATCTCCGAATTGTCCATATATTGTGCTATGTTTACGGGATGGAATAAAAGAATCTAAGTAACCCGATTTGTTCACTGAAAGATTTTTGATAACCTTGCCGTTCGCGTCAATAATCGCAGTAATTCCAGTATTAGCTACTCGAATTACTGGCAGGCCGTACTCTATCGCTCTAATACGAAGTTGTGCCAAATGTTGTTGTGGTCCAATTGACTTCCCAAACCATGCATCATTTGTAATTTGTAAAATGAAATCAGCATCTTTTACCGAAGGTTTTAAGAAATTGGAAAAAATAGCTTCATAACATATCAATGGAATAAAATTTAGCCCATTGGGTAGACTTAGAAGTTCAGACCCTTTTCCTCGTTTGAACCCCCATCCAAATAAGTTTGATCGTTCTAAAATTTTGAAATAACTTTTTAAATTTATGAAAGGTAAATATTCCCCAAAGGGAACAAGTTTAGCTTTATCATAGAAAACGGGTTCTTGGTTTTTATTCTCAATAATGAGCGAATTTTTTAAAAAGTTTGCTTGGTCAAATCTTAAAGCTCCAAATACTAATATGCTTTCCTCTGCAGCCTTCCTCATTTTATCTAGTTCTTCAAACGCTGAATTATAGGGTAAATATAAAGACGTTTCTGGCCATATAACTATATCAGGTTTTTGCTCCTGAGCGGTCATTTTAATCATCTGTTCGAAAAAAATTGGAGCAAATTCTTCTGACCATTTTTTTTCTTGAACTGCATTGGGTTGGATCAAACGGACGCTCACATCTAAGCTTTTTAAGACATCTTTTTTAAAAAAATAAGGAACAAAAAATAAAGTGCAGCTTGTACAAATTGCCAAAAGAACGTTGATTTTTTTTCTAACTTGTAAACTCAAAGCAATACTAAAACAGGTCAAGAATAAAAATAAACTTAATCCGTAAGGTCCTAATAAAGAAAGCCATTTTTCAGCTTTAGTATCTAGCAAAACGTATGAAATAGTGGCCCAGGGGAATCCTGTTAGTAAATATAAACGGCAATATTCTGCCAAACTTAAACCTATAACAAGTCCAATATAGGAGAGATAATAATGGCCTAAAAATGCAAATATCGCCCAGGTTAACGCTAAAAAGCTTGGTAAAGCTATTAAAGCAATCGGAGCTATCCAACCATGGATCCATGGCTCGACCAAGAAAGGTTCCACTATCCATATTAAAGAAATAGAAAAATACCCAAATCCAAATTTAAACGTTTCTGTGAAGATTTTTTTTGGCTTATCATTTTTAATGATAAGCCAAAACCACAAGATTAAGGAGAGAATACTCAAATACCATAGAGCCCAAGGGTTATTTCCTAGCGCACATACACCACCTAAAATTAAAGAAATAATCTTTTCCTTATTCAGCAGCTTTAATTGCATCTAGCAATCTCAGGCGTAGTTTTTTTACTCTACGGGGGTCGGCCTCTACTATCTCAAATTCCATACCCAGAGGATGTGGCACAATTTCACCCCTCACGGGAACTCGACCGGCCAGCATAAAAACTAAACCACCAAATGTCCCTATTTCCTCAGCGTCAATAGATGCCTCGTTTGTTAGGTCTAACCCTGTTTCTTCCTTAAACTCACGCAACGAAGTTTTCGCTGTAGCTAAATACTGGCCGGGTTTTTCAAGAAACCAATCTTTTTGGTTTGCTTCGTCGTGCTCGTCCTCAATATCTCCGACTACTTGCTCAATCAAATCTTCAATTGTTACCAGACCGTCAACGCCACCATATTCGTCAATCACTAAAGCCATATGAGTTCTTTCTGCTTGCATTTTTGCAAGCAAAACCCCCAACGACATAGAAGGTGGAACAAAAAGTACGGTTCTTAAAATATTTTTCACATGGAATTGACTGACCTTATCATTGGAATTTGATTTTAAGATAAAGTCTTTAAAGTGTATAAATCCCAAAGGACTATCTAAGGTGTTTTCGTAGATAGGTAAACGGGTTAGTGCAGTATTTTTGAACGTTTCAAATAGCTCGTCTTTTGTTATTGTATCTTGTACAGCCACAATGTCTGCTTTTGGAATGGCGACGTCTTGGACGCTGAGCCTAAGAAGATTACCTACTTCATTATTACCATCGGGCTTTATATCTACAAAATTTTCGTTGCTATCAAATGGTTCTACTTTACTGCCGAACAAAAATAATCCTTTAATTCGTGCAATAATATTAAATGATTTTAGTTTTGAGTTACCACTTTTTGGCAGCGCGCTACGCGCTGCACTCGAGGATCCGTCTATGTCGCCCATTTATCCATTCCGCTAAAAAGCGCTATACCATTTACATATATGGATCATCTATACCTAAGTTTGCAAGTACTTGCACTTCAATTTTTTCCATTTCGGAAGCATTTTTTTCCTCTTCATGATCGTAGCCTAGTAAATGAAGCACGGAGTGGATAATCAAATGGCATACGTGGTCTTCGAATTCTATTTGTGAACTGGCAGCTTCGTTTTCACAAACTTCATAAGCAATTGCTATATCGCCCAATTCGTAAGGTTCAACATAACTTTCTGATTTTGAGCGATTTTTTACTTCATGAAGTTTAACTTTTGAGGGAAAAGATAATACATTTGTATAAGTATTTTTCCCCCTGAATTGAATATTCAAATCCTTAATCTTATTATTACTGCACGCGAGAACACAGCAAATAAAATTTTCAGATTTCAGATTTAACTGCCAAAGTGTTGCATTAAAAGCGTTATTGACTATCTGCATTAAATCTAGCGTTTTCCAACGAGCATCCTCCATAATCAAATCGACGCTCATCTCGCTACTTATCCAATTTAACGCTATTTAACTTTTTTTTACTGTCTGCGTCATATGCTTCAATTATAGATGCAACAAGAGGGTGGCGAACAACATCACGTGCTGAAAAATAGTTGAAACTAATTTTTGGCTCTGAGCTTAGCAACCTTTCGGCTTCTACAATCCCTGATATTGCTCCCTTCGGTAAATCAATTTGTGATTTGTCCCCAGTTATGGCCATTCTACTTCCTTCGCCAAGTCTTGTTAAAAACATCTTCATTTGCATAGAACTAGCATTCTGGGCTTCGTCTAGTACAACAAAGGCATGTGAAAGAGTACGACCTCGCATAAAAGCTAGGGGAGCAATTTCAATTCGCTTTTCCTCTATTAATTTGGATAGTTGTTTGCCGGGAAGAAAGTCATTCAAGGCGTCATATAAAGGCTGCATATAGGGGTCGACTTTATCCTTCATGTCACCAGGCAAATACCCGAGTTTTTCTCCAGCTTCTACTGCTGGCCGGCTAAGAACTATTCGATCAACTTCACCATTAATAAACTTTGACACAGCTACAGCCACAGCAAGGTAGGTTTTACCTGTTCCGGCGGGACCTATCCCGAATACTAACTCATTTTTCAAAAGAGAAGACGCAAAGGCTTTCTGGGCATCCGTTCTTGGTTCAATTACTTTTTTTCGAGTTTTAATTTCAAAGTTGGATTTTTTAAACATTTCAATTTGCTTATCTCTTTCATTGCTATGTTCCAAATCTTTAACGCCTAGTACTTCACGCAACTCACGATCAAGATCACCATTATCAAGCGATTTGCCATTTTCAAGACGAGTGTACAGTGCCTCTAAAACTAGTTTAGCATCAGACCTCGAGATTTCGTCGCCAAGTAAATTTAACTCATTGCCTCTTCTGACTATTTGCAATGTTAGTCTTTGCTCTATCTCTGCCAGGTTTTTGTCAAATTCTCCGCAAAGATCGATCAAAAGTCTGTTATCGGGAAATTTTATATTTGTCTGATCCTGCCGTTCTTGATCTTCTGTTTCGTCTTCTGTTGTAGGGATCACCAACAGTTCCTTTCCTATTATTTACTTTAAGACTTCCAAGGGCGTAAAAGCAATATATCTGTGTGTAACATAGTATTATTTGAAAATAGATCCACTCAGTGAATTAGTGTTACTTTTTGTAATGTGCACTTGCTTTAATTCTCCAACAGAGATGGTTGGATCAGTTACGTTTACAGCGTGTAAGTACTCAGATTTCCCCACAAGTTGATTTTCAAAGCGGCCTCGCCGTTCAAATAATACCTGAACTTTTCTATCAATCATTTTGTCTTGGATGCTTTTTTGCTGTTTCTTAATTAATTCTTGGAGTTCGTGTAATCGCGCAGTTTTAACCTCTTCAGAGACTTGGTCACGCTCTGCAGCAGGAGTGCCTGGACGTGTTGAATACTTAAATGAAAAGGCTTGTCCATATTCAATATCATTTATTAATGAAAGAGTATCATCGAAATCTTTGTCTGTTTCTTCAGGGAAGCCTACAATAAAATCTCCGGAGATAAGAATATCAGGGCGGGCTTCCCGAATTTTTGAAATTAAAGAAAGATAACTTTCTGCGTTATGCGACCTATTCATTCGCTGTAAAATTTTATTCGAGCCAGATTGTACCGGCAGGTGTAGGTATGGCATCAGTTTTTTACATGTTCCATGAGCCTCAATTAAGTCAGCTGTCATATCATTGGGATGACTAGTAGTGAAGCGAATTCGAGATAAGCCATCAACTTTTTCCAATTCCCAGATTAATTTGGCTAAACTCCATTCATTCCCATCTAAACCTGCACCGTGATACGCGTTAACATTTTGCCCAAGCAATGTTATTTCTCTTACCCCGCTTTCCACTAAGTGTTTTGCTTCATCTACGACCCGTGAGACTGGCCGGGAATTTTCAGCACCGCGTGTGTAGGGAACAACACAAAAGGCACAAAATTTATCGCAGCCCTCTTGAACCGTTAGAAAAGCAGAAGGACCGCGTTGGGCTGATCGTTTTTCTTTTAATAAGGAAAATTTATCTTCCTTTGGAAAATCAATATCAATCTGTTTTCGTCCATCCACGGCATTAGCTGCTAATCCTGCTATATTCTGATAACTTTGGGGGCCAACTATCAGATCAACTAAAGGTTGACGCTTGATGATCTCCTCACCTTCGGCTTGGGCAACGCAGCCCGCCACACCGATTTTTAAATCTGGTCTATTCGCCTTTAATTCCTTGAATCTTCCCAACTCGGAGTAGACTTTTTCGGCGGCTTTTTCTCTAATATGACAAGTATTTAACAGTATCATATCGGCTTCATCAGGATTTAGCGTTTTTTCATAACCATCTTCACCAAGAGCCTCTGTCATGCGTTCACTATCGTAAACATTCATTTGGCAACCATATGTTTTTATAAAAAGCTTTTTGGTTTTTTTCATGTAATTGATCTCGCTACTTGGAATAGCGGTGGCTATATCAAATTTATAAAAAACCGCAATGGAAAGATAGAGCCTAGGTTATCAATTCTATTTTATGTTTTGATCTATTGACTTTGGTTTTGTAAAATTTACTAACCTCTTTAGTAGATATGAAAAATATAGAGGCATGAATGGAGAAGTTTGGGAAAAGTCAGTCAATTTTACGTACTGAAGATAACCGTTTTTTGACCGGTAAAGGCAGATATATAGACGATTCCACTCCTTCTTCTTCACTTTATGCTTATTTTTTTCGATCTCAAGTCGCGCATGCTAAAATTACAAACCTCAATATTGAAGATGCTAAAAAAGCTTCTGGTGTATACGGTATTTTTAAAGCTGAAGACTTAGAAAACAATGGGGTCAAAAACGATCTAGTAGGAGTTACGGTGAAAAACCGTGATGGAACCAATGGCGCTTGTCCAAAAAGACCATTGTTGGCAAAAGACAGAGTTCGATTTGTTGGTGAACCCATTGTCTTAGTCGTCGCTGATTCAATACCAAATGCTAAAGATGCAGCTGAATTAATTGAAATTGATTATGCTGATTTGCCCGTGTCAACAGAACTAACAATAGGTGAAAATACAATTCATCCAGAGGCTCCTGGAAACGTGGCCTTTGAATGGGATCTCGGAGATAAAAGTAAAACCGATGTTGTTTTCGAACAGGCAGAAAAAGTTGTTTCGATGGAGGTCTATAATAATAGAATTATTGCAAACTCTATGGAGCCTCGGGGTTGTTATGCTCAATGGAATGATGAAAGGCTACATCTCTCGTTCAGTGGCCAGGGCGTTTGGGTGCATAAGAGATTTGCCTCGGAAATACTAGGGCTGCGAGCCGAACAAATCAGAGTAACTAACCCTGATGTTGGCGGTGGTTTTGGTATGAAAGCCATGGGGTATCCAGAGGAGTTTGTTGTTTCTTTTGCGGCTATAAAGCTTAAAAAACCTGTCAGATGGATGTCTGAGCGCACCGAGGCGATGCTGAGTGACAATGCGGGGCGAGATTTAAAACATTTTGCGGAATTAGCTTTTGACGCAACCAACAAAATCGTTGCTTACCGAGTTAACACTTTTTGCAATCTTGGTGCATACAATTCTCGTTTTGGGCAAAATATTCAAACAGGTTTATTTTCAAAGGTTTTAATGGGAGTTTATGACGTTCAGACTACTTATCTGAACGTTTTGGGGAT
>CEWO01090811.1_pt1 | contig 11698 bp, 10 predicted proteins | sample 361561 | NCBI WGS metagenome assembly CEWO01 (sample SAMEA2623627, study PRJEB7988) | marine metagenome | isolation source: saline water (ENVO:00002010), including
GTAAGATTATTTATTTTATCTGATAGTCCCCCAGAAAAAGATGTCCAATGGTCTGAACAAGGAATGGTTTCTTCTTATAAATTTATTCAAAAATTTTGGACTTTACATAAAAAAATAATCAATAAACTTTCGGAAAATGAAAAATCAAATCTAGCAAAAGAAGTATCTTTAAACCAGTTTACAAATATTTTAATTGATAAAGTTACTAAAAATTTAGAAAAATTTCATTATAATGTAATTATAGCCAATCTTTACGAAACATATAATTTTTTAATAAAAGAAATTAATAAAGATTTAAATAATGATGATTTATTAGAAAATTATAAATCTATCCTTAAAGTGATGAAACCGGTAATTCCTCACATAACCTCAGAATGTCTAGATGAATTGAATATAAAAAATCAAGATGAATGGCCAAAAGTAAATAAAGAATATACTTCGAATAACCAAGTTAATATAGTCATTCAAATTAATGGAAAAAAAAGATCTATAATCAATATACAAAAAGATTTAGATGAAAAAACCTTAATTACTGCCATTAAAAAAGATTTAAATATTAAAAAATTTTTAGAAAATAATATTATTATTAGAAGTATATATGTTAAAAATAAGTTAATTAATTTAATTGTAAAATGAAAAAAAATTCAATTTTAATAACATTATTATTTTTTCTTCTAATTAGTTGTGGATATCAACCAATTCTTTTAAACAAAAAAAATAATTTTAACATCGAAAAAATAGAATTAATTAAAAAAAATAGATTAAATAAATTTATAAAAAATAATTTGAATAGTATTTCTAATAATGATGCAGAAAGAAAAATAAGTTTAAAAATTGATTCTACAAAAACAAAAATTACTACTTCAAAAGACTCAAAGGGAAACTCACAAATATTAAAAATGACTCTTTCTGTAGATGTTAGAGTCTATGAAAAAAATGAAATGAAATCAGAGAAAACATTTTTTGAGAGTTTTTCTTATTCTAATAATTTAAACAAATTTTATCTTTCAAAATATGAAAGAAATATTGAAAAAAATTTGAGAGATAAAATAATTAAAAATATAACTATATATTTAATATCTTTCTAAAATGATTATTAAATCGTTTGAATTAAACAAAATTGATCAAAAAAATATAAACTACTATCTTTTTTATGGTGAAAATGAAGGATATAAAACAGATAGTATAAATCAAGTCTTCAAAACTAAATTAATAGAAAATATTTATAGATATGAAGAAAAAGAAATTTTAAATAATCCTGAAATTTTTTTTAATAGTATTTCTTCTAAATCCTTTTTTGAAAATGAAAAAATAATTATAATTTCACGTGCTGGTGATAAAATATTTGATATAATTGAGGAAATTATAGAAAAAAATCTAGATGATATAAAAATTATTATAAACTGTGGGATACTCGAAAAAAAATCAAAGTTAAGGAAACTATTTGAAAAAAATAAAAACACCATCTGTGTGGCATTTTATGCTGACACCAACCAAACATTAAACAGCTTAGTTAATATTTTTTTTAGAGAAAAAAAAATACCAATCTCACAACAATTAATTAATTTACTAGTCGAAAGATGTAGGGGAAATAGACAAAATTTGAAAAATGAATTGAATAAGATTGAGTCATTTATTAAAGATAAAAAAAGTATAAGTTTAGATAATATTATCAAATTAACAAACCTTGCAGAAAATTATAATGTATCTGAGTTAATTGATAGTTGCCTCGCAAAAAATTTTAAAAAAACAATAAATATTTTAAATGAAAATAATTTTTCTCCAGATGACTGTATATTAATTGTTAGAACTCTTTTGATGAAATCAAAGAGACTATATAAGCTTTTATTAATAGTTAAGGAAAGTAAAACTATGGAAGAAGCAATTTCATCTTTTAAACCACCAATTTTTTGGAAAGATAAAGAAATAGTTAAGCAACAAGTAAATAATTGGAGTTTAAATGGAGCAGAAAATCTAATTTTTAAAACCAGCGAACTAGAATTATTGGTTAAGAAAAATTCTTCTAATGCAATTAATATATTATCTGATTTTATTATCTCTAATTCAAATAGGGCTAGTAATTAGACTTAACTATTTCAATAAGTTTATTAAGTTGCTCAAGGTCTTTATACTCAAACAAAATAGATCCAGTATTATTTTTTTTATTTTTAATTGTAACATTTAAACCAATATTCTCTATAAGTGATAATTCTAACTCTTTTAAATTTGGATCTTTAATTTTTTTTCTAAAAATTTTTTTTGATTTAAAAATTTTAACTAGATTTTCCGCCTGACGAACTGAAAGTTTTTTTTCAACAATTTTATTAGCTAAAAAAGCGGAATTATCAAGGCCCACTAATACTTTAGCATGACCTTGTGATAATTTATCTCTTTCTATTAAATATAATACATCTTTGGGTAAACTTAATAATCTTAAACAATTTGAAACGTGGCTCCTACTTTTCCCTATAAATTTTGAAACTTTATCTTGGTCATAAGAAAAATCATCAATTAGCCTTTGATAACCCTGTGCTTCTTCTATTGGATTTAAATCATGTCTTTGTACATTTTCTACAATAGCAAACTCTAATGATTTTAAATCATCTGCCTCAATTATAGTTACAGGAACTTCATGTAAACCAGCTTTTTGAGCTGCTACCCACCTTCTCTCTCCTGCAATTATTTCATATTTTGATTTTTCATCAGTTGACCTTCTAACAATAATTGGTTGAATTATACCTCTTTCTTTAATTGAGTCTGTTAGCTCTTGTAAGTTTTTTTCCTCAAAAGATTTTCTAGGTTGATATTTATTTCTGACAATATCACTTATTGATAACTTACTAGTATTTTTTTCTGTTTTTGTATCACCAATTAAAGATGATAGACCTCTTCCTAATCCTTTCTTTATTTTTAATGTATCCATTCTATGCTGCGCTTTCTATTGTTCTCTCTTGATTTATAAATTCATCAGTAAAATTAAAATATGATTTACTACCTGGACATGTTTTGTCATAAATTAAAACTGGCATACCATGTGATGGTGCCTCAGACAATCTTACATTTCTAGGAATAACAGTAGTGTAAACTTGACTCTCAAAATAGTCTCTCGCCTCTTTCTCAACTTGTGATGAAAGTTTATTTCTTTTGTCATACATTGTTAAAAGTATCCCTCTAATTTTTAATTCTGGGTTTAGACTTACTTTTATTCTTTCAATCGTTTTCATTAATTGAGTTAACCCTTCTAACGCAAAAAACTCTGTTTGGAGTGGAACTATTAGGGAGTTAGAACTAACTAGAGCCATTACAGTGAGCAAACTGAGAGAGGGGGGGCAATCTATGATGATATAATCATAAATACCTCTAGAATCATTTAAATAAGCCTCTAATTTATCCCTTAAAATAAAGGCCCTTTTACTATCTCCAGCTGTCTCGACCTCTAAACCAGATAAATCAACGTTAGATGTTACAATGTCTAAGTTCTGATACTTTGTTTTTTTTATTATATCTGAGATTAGTTTTTCTCCATTAAGAACTCCATAGATTGTTTCGCTTGAGTCTTCAAGATTTGATAATCCCAATCCTGTAGTTGCATTGCCTTGAGGATCTAAGTCTATTACTAAAATTTTTTTTTCTTGTTGAGATAGTCCAGCTGCAAGATTTATTACTGTAGTAGTTTTTCCCACTCCACCCTTTTGATTAATTACAGAAATAATTTGCATTTAATTTAAAACCTTTTTTTTTATATTTTTAATATTTAATAAAAAAGAGTCTTCACTAGTTAAACTTTTTTTTTCTTTATATTCAAAGTCCCAATCTTTTAAACTATCATTTAAAATTTTTTTTCCATTCTTTCCCATGAATAAAATTAAGTTTTTATAACTGCTAAAATTTTTATAAACTAAATCTAAAACTATTGGCAAAGGTTTAAATGCTCTTGCCATTATAGTTCCTGACTTTAATTCTTTAGCTGTAAAAATATCCTTGCGAATAATTTCAGTATCTAATTTTAATTTCTTTGAAACTTCTTTTAAAAATAAACTTTTGTGGTAACTTTTTTCATATAAATTAAATTTCATATTTTTTTTTAAATTCTTCATTATGATCGCAATTACTATTCCTGGCATTCCTCCTCCTGTACCTATATCAGAAGTTGTATTGCAATTTAAATCAATAAAATCAATAATTTGTGCAGAATCTAGTATATGTCGATCCCTTATTACCTCATTTTTTGACGATTCTCTACTAATTACATTAATTTCCTTGTTTTTTTCCAATACCATGGCAATAAATTTTTCAAAATCTAAATATGTTTCACGTGAAATATTTAGACTCTCTAATAACGAATATTTTTTTATAATTTCTTCTTCCATTAAGCTATATGCTTAATAGACTTTCTTTTAACATGTGACAACAAAATATATACAGCTGCAGGAGTTATTCCGTCGATTCTTAATGCTTGCCCCATAGTTTTTGGCTTTATTTCTTTAAATTTAGACTTTACTTCGCTTGAAAGCCCTGCCAAGCTATCATAATCAACATTTTCAGGAATTATTAAATTTTCATCTCTTTTAAAGGCTAAAATATCTGCTTTTTGCTTTTTTAAATATCCTCTATAATGTGCATTAATTTCTATTTGTTCGTCAATATCGTTACAAAAAAATGGAATATCAGGCCATATTTTCCTTATTTTAAGCATATCTACATCTTTTTGAGTTAAAATTTCACTAGATGACCTTAAAACTCCGTCTTTAGCGACTTTTACTCCAAATTTCTCTATTTTATTTGGTGAAACACTTAAATTATCCATTATTTTTGATATTATTTTTATTTTACCTAATTTATCATCAAATAATTCTTTTCGAAGAGATTTAACTAACCCTATATTTATACCTTTTGGAGTTAATCTTTGGTCTGCATTATCAGCCCTTAAGCTTAATCTATATTCAGCTCTTGAAGTAAACATTCTATATGGTTCAGATACCCCTTTAGTGACTAAGTCATCTATCATTACGCCAATATATCCCTCTGACCTATCTAAAATAAATGGTTCTAAATTCTTGTATGATAAAGCAGCATTAACTCCTGCTATAAGTCCTTGAGCTGCCGCTTCTTCATATCCAGTGGTTCCATTTATTTGGCCCGCTAAGTATAAATTTCGGATTTTCTTTGTTTCTAAGGTTAAAAATAATTCTCTAGGGTCTATATAGTCATATTCTATAGCATATCCTGGCCTAATTATAGAAACATTTTCTAAACCCTTGATATTGTTACATATTTCTTGTTGTACGTCAGCTGGAAGCGATGTTGATATCCCATTTGGGTAAATTGTATGATCATTCAACCCTTCTGGTTCTAAAAATATTTGATGCCTACTCTTATCAGAGAATTTTACAATTTTATCTTCTATAGATGGACAATATCTTGGACCGACACCTTTAATGCTACCTGAGTACATTGCACTCTTATTTAAATTTTTTTTTATAACCTTGTGAACTTTTTCATTTGTATATGTCATTCTACATGAAACCTGTTTGTTTAAATTTTTATCGGTTAAGAAAGAAAAAAAATAAGGATCAGGATCAGCAAATTGTTCTTCTAAATTTTTAAAATTAATTGTTCTTGAGTCAAGTCTTGGTGGCGTTCCAGTCTTAAGTCTTCCAATTTTAAAATTATATTTTTTAAGTTGTTCACTAAGACCCGTTGAAGGCTTTTCATTGTATCGTCCTGCTGGGGTTGAATCTTTACCAATATGTATCAAACCATTTAGAAAAGTCCCTGTTGTTAGTATTAACTTACTGCATAAAACTTTTTTTCCAGATTGTGTAATAAAACCACTTATAGTGTTTTTATTAAAAATAAACTTAATTACTGAATCAGAAAAAACACTTAAATTACAGTAGTTTAGGAGTTTTTCTTTCATATATTTACGGTATAAAAATCTATCTGATTGAGTTCTTGGTCCTCTTACTGCTGGTCCTCTACTCCTATTTAATAATCTAAATTGAATACCAGACTTATCTGCTATCTCTCCCATGACACCATCTAGAGCATCAATCTCTCTTACAAGATGACCTTTGCCAAGACCACCAATTGCCGGATTACATGACATCTCTCCAATTGTTTCAACATTATGTGTAAATAAGGCTGTGTTAACATTAAGACGTGCTGAGGCAGCTGCCGCTTCACAACCAGCATGCCCTCCACCAATGATTACTACATCAAATGACAAATCATTTTTCATAAACTAAATCTATAACTGATTTAAATATTTACAAGGTGAGAGTATTTATTGACAAAAAACCCTTATTTATCAACAAAAATAATTAAAAATGGCCTAAAAATTGAGGAAAAACAAGATTATTTGCCAATACAAAAATCGTTGAAAATACTACCTAATATCTCCTCAACATCAACTTTTCCAACTATCATACCTAAGTGTCTGGTTGCTAATCTTAAATCTTCTGCAGCTTTATCAAACTCTAAGCTTTCATTTTTTTTATTAAAGCTTCTTAAATTATCTAAACATTGTTTTAAATGTTGTCTATGTCTTTCTCTTGTAATTAAAATATCTTCGCTATTAATAAATTTACTTTTTAATTTTTTTTTAATTTTTAAAATTAATTGATCAATATTTAAATTATCTTTAACTGAAACTAAGACATGATCAAAATTTTTTATTTTTAAGTTTATTTCAGAATTTACTAAATCTATTTTATTGATTACTAATATTGAATTTTCATCTAAAATATTCTTAAAAACACTAGTAAAATCAGCACTTTTTGAGTCTACAACTACTAATTTTAAATCAGCATTTTCTGCTCTATCTAAAGCTAATTTGATTCCCTTATTTTCTATTTCATTCTTAGAGTCTCTAATTCCAGCAGTATCTGAGACTATTACGGGATAACCATCAATGTTTAAATGAGTTTCTATCACATCTCTTGTTGTCCCCGCAATCTCAGAAACAATTGCAACATCTCTATTAGATAAACAATTAAGTAAACTTGATTTTCCTGCATTAGTTGGACCTACAATTGCAATCTTGTATCCTTCTCTAATTCTTTCACCAACTTTTTGGTCATCTAAAATTCTTTTTATATCACTTAAAACTTCATCAGAGATTTTGTTAATTTTATTTAAAATATCTTTTGGTAAATCTTCATCTGGAAAATCTATTTTTGCTTCAATGTATGACAATATTTTTAAAAGTCTTTCTCTTAGAGAGTTAAATTTATCTGCAGATTTACCGTTCATTATCTTAATGGCTTGCTGCCTTTGAATCTCAGTCTCAGAAGAAATTAAATCTGCTATACTTTCAGCTTCTAGTAAGTTTATCTTCCCATTTTGAAAAGCAAGTTTTGTAAATTCTCCTGCTTCAGCTAAACGACAACTTTCTATTTTAGAAATAGATGAATGTAGAGCCTCAATAACAGCTTTACTACCATGTACATGAAATTCGGCCATATCCTCACCTGTGTAGCTCTCTGGGCCAGGAAACCATATAACTATACCTTCATCAATGACCTCAGAAGTATTGATTTTATTGAATTTTCTTAGAGAGGCCATTCTTGGGCTTGGCAATTCCTTTTTTGTTAAAAGCTTTATGACTGAGGCTGTTTTTTTACCAGATACTCTAATAACCGCCACACCTGATATTCCAGGTCCTGAAGATAACGCATAAATTGTCATTAAGTTAGTATACTAAGAATTTAATAAAATAATTAATTAAATATTTAAAGTAGTAAATAATTCAGTCAAATATTTTGAATAATTATTATTAGAATTTAAAGACGTACTATATATTGCTTTTCTAGCTTGAGCTACACTCACAGTACTAATTGGGGTTTTATTATTTTTATGGTGATTCAAACAAGCAGGATCCCATTCTAAACCACAAAATTCAATTAAATTTTTTATTTCTACATCTTTATTTTTAACTATATTTTCATAATTTGCATTATAAATTTCTTTTGATAATTTTGTATTCCAGAAATTCATTAAATCAAAATATAAGTTATAATAGTCTGCGATATCCTTTTGGCTAAAGCTCCAACCCATATGAGTGGATGGGAAATTATTTTTAAAAATAGAAAGACAATTATCTTTTGGATCTCTATTACAATGTATAATTTTACAATTTGGGAAAAAAATTTTCATAAAACCAATCCATCTAAAATTCTGTGGAGCTTTATCTGTAACTATTTTCGACTTATAATTATGAAACTTTAATAATTGTAAATATTCATCTTCAATAAGATTTTTATTTGCTGAAGCCTCATCAATAATTTTTTGTTTATTTAGTTTAAAATCTTCTATGAAATTTTTTTCAATTGAATTCTGCAAATAAATTAATTCACCAGCTCCACTAACTTCTTTGTGAGAAGCAATAATTTGTTCTACAAGAGTTGTTCCTGATCTTGGCATTCCACAAATAAAAATAATTTTTTTATCACTGGGTTTTTTTTTAAAATTATTAAAATCTATATTTTCAAAAGTTTTATAAATATTGTTAAATAGCTTTTGTTGATTATTGATGCTAAAATTAACTTTTGTTTTTCTTATTTTGTTTCCTTTTTCAATATTTTTAAAAGCTCTTTCATAATCACCCACATCTTCAAACGCTTTTCCTAAAGCAAAAGACAAATCAATAACCTGTTCTTCTCTAAGAGAGTTTTTTTTAATTAAATTTTCCATTTCAGATAAATGATCATTATCTTTTGTATATTTGATCATCCCACTAAGCAACTTGTGAACTGATGTGTTATTTCTATCAATAGTTAAAATCTTACTAGCAATTTCTTGAGATTTTTTAAAATTTCCAGATTCTTGATATGCGGATGCTAAACTGAACATGATATTTGTTTGATCTGGCTTTACTTTTAATGCTTTCAAATATAACTCTATGGAAGACTCAAAATCCCCAATTTGTTGCTTTAAATTACCATAATTATTTAATGCATTAATATAATTTGGGTTAATTGCCAAGACCTTCAAATATAACTTTTCAGCTAAATCTATTTTAGTAAGAGCCTTATAAGAGTTTGCTAAATTATTTATAGCAGCTTGATTTTTTGGTTCCAAATCTATTGCTCTTTTAAAAAAATTAATTGATGCTAAAAAATTATTTTTTCCTTGTAGAGCAAGTCCACACAAATTCAAGGCGTATGGTATATTTGGATGACTTTTTAATACTTTATTACATCCTTCAATTACTTTATTAAAATTTCTTGCTAGTAAATGATTATTTAAAATTTTTAATCTTTCTAATAATTCCATAAAGACATATTAAACAATGGATAAAAATTTTATAGTTAAATTAAGCAGGCTTATTCATTGAATTAAAGAACTCTGCGTTACTTTTCGTATTTTTTAACTTAGAATTAATAAATTCAATTGCATCCATTGTTCCCATTGGAGCTATAATCCTCCTAAGTACATTCATTTTTTGAAGATCATTTTTATCAAATATTAGTTCTTCTCTTCTAGTACCAGACTTTGTTATATCAATAGCCGGATAAATTCTTTTATCAGCAATTTTTCTATCTAGAACGGTTTCACTATTACCTGTTCCTTTAAATTCTTCAAATATCACTTCATCCATACGACTACCTGTGTCTATTAAAGCAGTAGATATTATTGTCAAAGAACCACCTTCTTCAATATTCCTTGCAGCACCAAAAAATCTCTTAGGCCTTTGAAGTGCATTAGCGTCAACACCTCCAGTTAAAACCTTACCCGAACTAGGAATAACAGCATTATACGCTCTACCCAATCTTGTTATAGAATCTAATAAAATAACAACATCTTTTTTGTGTTCTGTTAATCTTTTAGCTTTTTCAATAACCATTTCAGCTACAGCAACGTGTCTTGAAGCAGGTTCATCAAAAGTAGAACTAATAACTTCTCCTTTAACCGTTCTTTGCATGTCAGTAACTTCTTCAGGTCTTTCATCTACTAATAATACCATCAAAAAACATTCAGGATGATTTTTGGCTATTGAGTTTGCAATACTTTGTAAGATCATCGTCTTACCAGCTTTTGGTGGCGATATAATTATTGATCTTTGTCCTTTACCTATTGGACTTACTAAATCAATTAATCTTGGAGTTAAATCAGGTTTTTTTTCTATTTTTACTGTTTCTACTTCCATTACTAATTGCTTATCAGGATACAAGGGTGTTAAATTCTCAAAAGCAATTTTGTGACGTATTTTTTCAGGATCGTCAAAATTTATTTTACTAACTTGCAATAATGCAAAATATCTCTCTCCTTCTTTTGGTGCTCTTACAGGTCCTTCGACTGTATCTCCAGTTCTCAAACCAAATCTTCTAATTTGAGTAGGACTCACATAGATATCATCTGGCCCCGGTAGATAATTTGACTCCATTGCTCTTAAAAAACCAAAGCCATCCTGCAATAATTGTAAAACACCGGCTCCAGTAATTTCTTCTTTTTCCGCAACTTTTTTTAAAATTGCAAATAAAATTTCTTGTTTTCTTAATGTATTAGCATTTTCAATACCCAACTCTTCTGCTTGGGTTATCAACTGCTCAGATGATTTTAATTTTAATTCTTGAATATTCATATTGAGGGATTGTGTTTAAGATTTGTAAGATTTCATAAATATATATACTCTTTTCAATATTTCAAGCCTAGATAGGCTTAAAAATAACAATAAAAACAATGAAAATAAGAAGTATTGTGGGTATTTCGTTTATAATTCTAAAAAATTTAGCTGATCTTATATTGGTATTGTTTTTCAAAGAGTATATGCATTTTCCTAAATATTCATGAAAAATTGTTAAAAAAATTACCAAAATTAATTTTATCTGTACCCAAAATTGTGAAAATAATTCTATCCCATTTAAATAAATTAAAATGATTCCAAATAGCCAGGTAAATATCATGGCTGGTCTCATGATATAAAAATACAATCTCTTTTCCATAACTTCAAAAATATCTGTTGCTTGTTTTTTTTCATTATTTTCTACATGATAAACAAAAATTCTAGGTAAATATAATAGGCCAGCCATCCAAGAGATAACCGCTATTAAATGTAAACTTTTTAATAACAAGTAACTATTCATAATTTAAGCAAGGGCATTTTTTCAGGTTAGATGGACATTTAATTTTAGGTGGATAAAGATCTTCATTTAATTTGTATTCTTCTTTTTTAATAATTAATTCTGACATAGCTTTAATGTAATCTTCATTTATACCAAGGGCAGGGACTCTTGTATAATGTTTACAACCATTGTCTTCTGCTAACTTTTTATATTCAATATCTAGTTCAACTAGGGTTTCTGAATGTTCAGAAACAAAGGCTATAGGCACTAAAACTATATGTTTTCCATTTTTTGAATTTTCTATAATTATATCCTCTGTTGATGGTCCTATCCATTTTAAAGGACCAACTCTACTTTGATAGCTTAAAATCCAATCTAAATTTTCATTATTTAAACTTTCAACTATTTTTTTAACTGATTGTTCAACTTGCCATTGATATGGATCACCATTTTTAATATTTTTCTCAGGTAATCCATGAGCAGAAAAAATTAATTTATAATTTTTTAAATTTTTAATTTGTTTTATTATTTGTTTTGTATGGGCATTAATAAAGTTTTGATCAGTTGGATAACAACAAATAGTACTTGTTTTAACTTCATAATCATTTTTTTTACAAACATCTTTCCACTCT
>CEWO01056595.1_pt1 | contig 11689 bp, 14 predicted proteins | sample 361561 | NCBI WGS metagenome assembly CEWO01 (sample SAMEA2623627, study PRJEB7988) | marine metagenome | isolation source: saline water (ENVO:00002010), including
GGGTCATGATTAAACTTCGATATTGACGGTAAATAGATGTCCGTCATATTCTAGAGCTTCGTTTTGAATTATTGATTAAATTAGAGTTGTGAGGTTTTGATGTACGCCATCTTCCGTACCGGAGGTCGACAATATCGCGTTGAAGAAGGCGATATACTGGACGTAGAGCGTATCACTGGCGACCCGGGCGATATGCTGAACTTCGATGACGTATTATTAGTGGGCGGAGAACAAAGCGAAACACGAGTCGGCACTCCTAACGTCGAGGGTGCGGTTGTGACTGCTCAAGTAGTCGAACAGACGAGAGCTAATAAAGTACTCTTTTTTCATTTCAAGAATAAAACACGTCAGGCGAAAAAGAAAGGTCATCACCAGTTGATGACGCGCTTACAAATCAATCAAATCACCTCCTAGGTATTTCAGAGAGAAGTAGGATATGGCCCATAAAAAATCTGGTGGTTCAACTGCCAACGGACGAGATTCTAATAGTAAGCGGTTGGGTGTAAAAAAATACAGCGGTGAAGTTGTGTCAGCTGGGTCCATCATAGTTCGACAGAGAGGAACCAAGATTCATCCAGGTGAGAACGTAGGGGTAGGGCGAGACCATACCTTATGGGCAAAGATTGACGGTGTTGTTGACTTTGCGCCCTACGCCAAGGGACGAAGAAAGAAAGTGTCAGTTAATCCTGCCTAGTAATTAGGCGACAGTTTTGAGGTTAGATAATCATTATGAAAAATGAAGTTCATCCGGACTATGTCTCGACTAATATTTCCTGTGCATGCGGGTTTTCCTGGGAAACCAGGTCAACTAAGGAAAATCTAAAGGTTGATGTTTGCTCTAATTGTCATCCTTTCTTTACGGGTGAACAACGAATTGTCGACACCGCCGGACGAGTGGAACGATTCAATAAGCGCTTTAGTAGAAGTTAATTCTGCAAGCGACATCCCAATTACACCAGACTCTTAGTTAAAACCGGTCCGATGTATTACTATTTATCTTCAGAAGACCTTTTAGAGAGGATGTAGAGAATTTTATGTCTGCAGAGTCACAGGTGGATCGTATTGTTCTAATGGTAGTTGCTCAAGATGATGCAGATGCACTAAGTAGTGCTCTGATACAATCTCAGTTCAGCATCACTCGGATTGGTAGTACAGGTGGCTTTCTTCGAAAAGGATCTTCAACTTTGTTAAGTGGCGTAAATCACGCCGATGTGGATCGGGTACTCGAAATCGTGAAGTCTGAGTGCCAAGAGAGAGAAGAAATGGTACCACTTCAGGGTCTGCCACTTGCTGGTGATGCGGCCTTTTCGTCTCGAATCGTCCAGATCACTGCAGGTGGGGCAGTAGTGTTTGTATTGCCGGTTGATCGATTTATTAAGACCTAATAAATGATTTTTCAAAATTTTGTGGTTGGGCGCCTACAAGCGAATTGCTATGTTGTAGGCGATGAGCGTACTCGAGATGTGATGGTTATAGACCCTGGTGATAATGGGAGAGAGCTGGTTTCACAATTTCAGCAAAATGACTGGAATGTTACAGTGGTCTTAGTCACACATGCTCATCTCGATCACAGTGGGTCGGTGTATGAGATTCTTTCGAGTTTTCCGCAGGCGATATTTGTAATGCACGAACTTGATTACCCTCTTATCGAGCAACAAGCACCATCAGCTTTAACTTGGTATGGTCGTGAGATTTCTTTACCCCGCGTTCCAGATCGATATTTGGTGCATGGTGAAGAAATTTTGATAGGCGATTCGATCCGGTATAAGATCTTATTTACTCCGGGTCATACACCAGGACATATTTGTATATACGGGCAGGGCCACGTATTTACTGGCGACGTATTGTTTCAAGGTTCAATTGGGCGGTCAGATTTTCCAGGTTCGAATAGTGAGCAACTAATGAATTCAATCAAAAATCATCTTATGAGTTTGTCACCTGATACTCTTGTATACAGCGGTCATGGCCCTAAAACGACCATTGAGGACGAATTGCAATTCAACCCGTTTTTGACACGACTATGATGCCGATTGCTTGGTTTAAGCAGTGGTTGGTTTCAACGTCTACTCGAGGTAACTTATCGTTAGTGAGCGAGAGGTGTGGATTATGACCGATAATGAAATCGACGCGCCTTCAGAAATGAAAGCCGATATAGAAACGATTACTTCCTTGGCGAAACGTCGAGGTTTTGTATTCCCCTCAGCTGAAATATATGGTGGATTCGCGGCTGCCTATGATTACGGGCCGCTTGGCGTGGAGCTCAAGCGAAATATCCGAGAGCTTTGGTGGAAATCGATGGTGCAAGAGCGTGACAATATAGTTGGACTTGAGGCCGCCATAATAACTAACCCTAAAGTGTGGGCTGCTGCAGGGCACCTCGATGCATTTCATGACCCATTGGTTGAGTGTCTCAATTGTCAAGCAAGATTTCGTGAGGACCTGTTATTAGAAGAGAGCCCAGATGGGTCGTGTCCTACCTGTAAAGATAATCAAGGGTTTACCGATCCAAAACAGTTCAACATGATGTTGAGCACGATAGTGGGTCCGGTTTCAGATGAGAGTGGACGAGCATATATGCGTCCAGAAACTGCTCAGGGAATGTTCGTAAATTTTTCCCAGGTGCAGTCCTCTATGCGGCAACGATTGCCCTTTGGTATTGCACAAATTGGCAAATCTTTTCGAAATGAAATAACAGTTAAGCAATTTATTTTCCGAACTCGCGAATTTGAACAGATGGAGATGGAATTTTTCTGCTACCCGGAAGATTCTGCTGAGTGGTATGAGTATTGGAAACGAGAGCGTCTTAATTGGTATTTTTCTTTAGGAATTCGTCCACAACACCTTAGACTTCGGGCACACGAGCAAGAGGAACTATCTCACTATTCAAGGGGAACCACGGATATTGAAGTCCATTTTCCTTGGGGTTGGGGCGAGCTTGAAGGAATCGCAAATCGAGGAGACTTCGACCTTACACAGCACTCAAGTCATTCAGGTCAAAAACTGACATTTTTTGATCAAGAACGTAATGAGCATGTGGTACCCCATGTCATAGAACCAGCGGCTGGTGTGGACCGACTAATGCTTACCTTGTTGCTGGATGCTTACGACGAAGAAATCGTAGGTGATGAGACGAGGACCCTGCTTAGATTCGCCCCCAGCATTGCTCCAGTCAATGTTGCCGTCCTGCCGTTATCCCGTAACGAAAAATTAAGCCCAACTGCTAGGGGCGTCCACGACAGATTAAAGACTCAGTTCCGTACACAATATGATGATGCGCAGTCGATTGGCCGGCGTTATAGAAGGCAGGATGAGATAGGGACACCGATTTGTGTAACTGTTGACTTTGAGTCTCTGGATGACGAGGCAGTCACGATTAGGGAGCGGGATAGCATGAAGCAAATACGTGTTCCGATCTCGGGCTTATCTGAGGCACTGGCAGATAGCTTGAATTCGATGCAGCCAAAAATAGCTGCAGAGAGATAAGCTCTCGACCTAGTTGAATGAAAATGGGTGTAAATATACCCTAGAGATTATTAAATGACAGAGGTGAAAGATGACTAGCAGTTTACGTCCTGATTTAAAGATTGTACATACAAGTGATGTGCACCTCGGTGCTTATGACGCGGGAAACAGTGGCGATAGCGTTCACTTAGAGGAGGCTTTTACAGCAGTCGTAAATTTAGCAATCGCTGAAGATGCTGATCTGGTAATAATTGCTGGAGATTTTTTTGATAATTCCCGTGTGAAAGAAACAACTTTACAATTCGCTGCGTCTGAATTAGCGAGATTGAATCGTCCAACGGTTATTGGTCCAGGTAATCATGATCATGTCGGTCCTTACTCTGTATATGACAGATTTGATTTAGCGACCTTGGCGCCTAACGTCACGCTCTTACGCGGACGCGATGGGGAAACTGCTGTGTTTGAAGATTTAAATCTTGAGATTTGGGGAAGGTCACACACAGAGACATTGATGGATTTTTCACCTTTTGAAGGAATCCCTGAGCGAGGCCAATATGCTTGGTCGCTTGCAGTTGGGCATGGTCATTTCATACATCCAAAGGCACTGCTTCATCACTCATTCCATATACTCGAGAGTGAACTAGCTGCCAGTGGGCGAGACTATGTAGCCTTGGGTCATTGGGAGCAAATGACTCGAGTTGCTGCTGGAGACACCGTTGCTGCATATAGCGGCGCGTCAGAGGGTCTTGGAGGTCACAATGGGGGCCATGCGCTTCGAGTTAACTTGAATTCTGACGGGAGTGTTAGAGTGACAGCACTTCCACTCCAAGAGGGTGGTTCAATTATCGAGCATGAGAGTCTCCCCTTTTTAGAGGGTTTGGACCCTAATTCTCTAGATGTTTAGTGCGGGAGTTGACATAACTCCCCCAGCAGTAGCATCATTGACTCCGTAAGCAGTATTTAGTAGTGAAAGGTTTTGAGAAATGACCTATGTGATTACAACTCCCTGTATTGACACCATGGACCAGTCATGTGTTGATGTATGTCCGGTTGACTGCATACACTTCGAAGAGGGCCTTGATAAAATTCTCTACATCGATCCTGATGAGTGTATTGATTGTGGAGCATGTGAACCTGCTTGTCCGGTATCTGCCGTTTATGCAGAGGATGACGTTCCAGAAGAAGAGGCAGCGTTTACGGAGATTAATGCTCTGTGGTTTACCGACAAGGATGCCGCTCGAGCTAAAATAACGGCCTAGTCGGACTCGTCTCTTAGCCCCGTTCAAACTTTCGGCAGAAATACTCACATCTGTAACTTGCTGTAAAAAATGGCGCAGCTAGTATTTCAGTACCTTTGGCAGAGAGAATAAGTCACAGCTTTCGTTTCTCGGACGACCAGCATCAGCGAGATCGCAGCAATCAACCAGATAAATTATCGACTGGTCTTTTAGTGAGGCTGGGATGGTGATGCTTTAATTGTATTTATTGGTCAGTAAGTTTCTAGATCTGCAGCACAACTTGTTGACTCGAAGGCAACACTCAAACGGTGCATGATTACTTAAGTTGACGGCTTCTTCCAGAATTTCCAAGTTGACTTAGGTTTCTGGATATTTTCTTGCGCGCTCTCCGTTGCTTGTAATGCCTCGCTTATAGTGACAGACATCTGCTGTTTTAACTTCACAGGAGATTCGATTAAATCTAGAGCGATACCGGGCTCTAATTTTGTTTCAGGAAATAGGACTTGCACAGCATTACCAAACTCAGGCACCATTGACCGACCGTTACTTATAGCAAATTGTTTAAGTTCATTGATGACACCATTCAGGGCTGCACCGAGCTTGATGATTTCGCTGTTTGAAAAAGATATGGTTGAGGTTGCCTTGTTGATATCATTTTTCAGTAAATCTCGTATCTCTCTAATTCGAGATACTTCTTCCTGCGTATTTCCTGGCGAGCCAAGGCTATAGATCGTAGCGAGATACGCAAACTTTATATCTTCTGCTTTGAATGAAAGTTGGACCATGAAAATAATTATATCGATACTAGATTGTTGATGGAGAATCGCAGTTGACAAACCTTTTTTGATGCTAGATACTTCCGCTAAGCAACAAGAGTGATCCACAATCGGGTTTCTCTAAGAGGAGGTTTGTATGTCCGGAAGTTATTGGTCTAGACGTTCAGTATCCCGCCGATCTGTGATGCGTGGGGGCGCACTTGGATTAATGGGATTAGGTGGAGCTGCACTTATCGGGTGTGGTGGTGGAGATGAAGCAGAAGTAGCTGCAACCTCTTCAGGTGGCGGAAGTAGCGCAGCGACTGCAGCTGCAACTCAGGCACTTGTTGCTCAGCAAGCTGCTGCGACAGAGACTGGAATTTTGACTCCAAGAGTTGATACCACAGCTCAGGCGACGCGCGGCGGTATCTTTAAAGGAATTACCCAAGCAGAGCCGGAGCAGGTTGACCCGCTACAGGCAACCTCGTATAAGGCCGCCTACTATTCTCGTTGGGCTTATCAGACACTTCTTGAGTTTGAGCCAGGTTTGGGTGACCAGACTGCTAAAGGTAATGTTCAGGCTGGGCTTGCCGAGTCCTGGGAATTTGCTGATAACACTACATTAATTTTGAATCTTCGGAAAGACGCTAAGTGGGACCCACGTCCCCCCACAAATAGCCGACCATTTGTTGCGGAAGACGTAGTTCAGTCGTGGAAGAAATTTGAGGCTGTTTCAAACTCAGCAGCAGATCTTGCACACTCTCGAAGTGATGACGCTCCAATTATTGATATGGTAGCTGTCGATGATCACACCGTTAGAATTGATATGGCTTTCAGTTTCGGTGACATACTAGCTGCCATCGCGTACCAGCGTTGGTTCATGATTCAGCCACAGGAAGCTATTGCTGAAAAATATAATCCAAGAGATGACATTCGCGGTACTGGCCCATGGATGCTTGACAGCTGGGACCGTTCAGTCGCTATGCGCTGGCGAGCTAATCCAAATGCATGGGGTGTAAACAAGCCTCTGATGGATGGTTTTGATAACCCGATTATTGATGAGTATGCTCAGCGACAGGCTCAGTTTAAGGCTGGTCAGTTGTGGTGGAGCCAGACTCGTCAGGAAGACATTATTGCTACTAAGGAAGAGATTCCTGAGCTCGATGTATGGCAGGAACCAGTTCAAAAGGGTAACTGGGGTATTGCATTCGGCTTAAGGCCAGGCTCTATCTGGCGTGACCAAAGGGCACGACAGGCACTTTCTATGCTGATTGACAGAGAGCTTATAAATGACACGTTCTATGACTTGACAGCATTCCGTGACAAGGGATGGCCGACCAAGGCAAGAATTCACGGTATGGGTATATCGTCCGGTTATAACGATTACTGGGTTGACCCTGCTGGTAAAGAATTTATGGATTATGGACAGCAATACAATGCTGCACAGAGTCAGTTGTATTACCGTAATCCTGAAGAAGCAGCAAAACTGATGGCTGCAGCTGGTATGGAAATGGGCACTCCGTTGCCGATGAAGTGGATTTCTACTACTGAGTACGGTACAACATTCCCACGTGTGGGAGAGGCTTATCAAGGTTTCTTTGAGCAGGATGGCCACTTCAGTGTGCAAGCCGAACACCCAGACTACAAGACTGACTACTTGCCACATTATTACTACGGAAGTGGTGACTTTGATGGCATTATTTGGGCAGCTAAGCAGGGTGGTGCGGGTGGTCTCCCATTCGTATCACAGACAATGTTTGCTGACTTGTATTCTCAGGGAACACGACAGCACGTCGCGTATACACCTGGTGGTAACCAGCACAAGAATGAGTACAAGAATCCAGTTGAGGTTGACGCGATTGAAGGCACGAGTGCCTCAGATGCTGCAATCCTAGCCATTCGTGGTGAAACGGATCAGGAAACTCAGCTTGCGATGATTCGTCAGTGGCAGGTAGACAATGTGGAACGAATGCCTTGTATCCCTGCAGGTTGGCCGTATGCGGTTGCACCGTATGCATTAAGCTGGCCGTTCACTAAGAACTGGGGATGGCGTCGTGACCACCTTGAGTACGAGGAACAACAGCGTTTCTCGCAAGTTTGGATTGACGAGCCACTGCGGAAGCAGCTACTCGGCTAAGCTAGCACTTGATTTTAGTACCGAAGGACTGATATTAACTGATATCAGTCCTTCGGTTAGTTTTTACGCTTGTGAAATATTCGTGAGAGATTTGTCTAGGAGCTTTTGCAATGACGTCTTATATTATCCGGCGAGCTATCTTGACGCTCGTTTCGATTTGGATGGTTACGGTACTTATTTTCCTGCTACTTCACGTAATAGGACCATTCTTTATATCCGATCGATCATTTGATCCGGCGGACTGGACGGAATCGATATCATATTTTCTAGTACCTGAGGAGCAGCTTGCCGATCCAGAGATGGTGCGTCAAACTCTGGCAAGGGCCGGTCTCGATCAGCCGATTTTACAGCGTTATCTATCTTGGGCTGGAAACTTACTACAAGGCGATCTTGGTTCCTCAGTAATTAGCGAACGGCCGGTGTGGGATGAACTCAAGTGGAGACTTCCCGTGTCTGTAGAACTTGGTTTGGTCGCTCTCGTATTGTCCGCGGTTATTGCGGTGCCGCTTGGAGCATTGACAGCTGTTAAACAGGACACTTCGGTGGATTACACGGTGCGTGGTTATGCTATTGCACTTAGTGCGTTCCCGAACTTTTGGATTGCGACATTAGTGGTTGAATATGCGTCTAAGTGGTGGAGGTGGGCTCCTGATATTCGTTTTGAGCATCTCTGGGTTGATCCGGTTCAACATTTAAGCGTTATGTGGCTACCGGTCGTGCTGATCGCATTGACGCCGGGTAGTGTCTTCGTTCGGTATATGCGAGCTACGATGCTAGAGGTGTTGCGGCAGGACTACATTCGAACGGCCCGATCGAAGGGTGTTGTGGAGCGAATGGTAATTGTCAGGCATGCAATGCGTAATGCGATGATTCCGGTTGTCACGCTTTTTGGTTTGGTTGTCCCGATTTTAATTGCAGGAAATGTAATTTTTGAAAGATTCTTTACCCTACCTGGTATGGGGAAATACATTGTTGATGCAGTTGGTGATTTTGATATTCCTGTAATTCAGAGCATGGTTTTAGTTTTTGCGTTAATAATTTCAATAACAAACTTTCTTGTGGATCTTTCCTACGCTTGGATTGATCCACGAATTCGATACAGTTAGCGAGGTGTGAATATGTCGGAGCAACAGACAGCATCATCCACTGAAGAAGAATTTTTTGAGCTCATTCCTGAGGATGACCGACCTTGGCTTGTGCAGAAATTGTCCGGTATGGGCAGATTCGCTGTACGGAGGCCGTTAGGTTTCTTTGGTGGCGTCATAGTCGTAATTTTCTTGGTGATAGCGCTTTTCGCGCCATGGCTTGTCCCTTTTGACCCGTATAAACAGTCTTTAGGAGACCGCTTTCTTTCACCATCGTGGGAGCATTTGGTGGGAACGGACTATGTAGGTAGAGATATCGCATCGAGACTTATTTATGGAGCCCGACTCTCGCTTTTTGTGGGGATGGGGACTGTGATATTGAGTGGTGTTGCAGGGACAGTTATGGGTATTATGTGGGCTTATTTAGGTAAGACATTTGATTCTTTCATGAGTATGATGGTCACCGCGGGACTTGCTCTTCCGGACCTTGTTTTACTTATAATTGCAGCACAGATTGCGCGACAAGCGGGAGTGAGTGAAATTCTGGCTATAGTTGTGACCCTGTCGTTTACCAGAATGTGGGGTGTGACGCGTATTTATCGCTCGGCTGCACTAGAAGTTAGAAGCAGACCCTTTGTAGAAGCGGCCGAGTCATATGGAGCGAATTCAATTCGTGTTATGTCTAAGCATGTGTTGCCGAATATCCTTCCACTGATCATTGTTAGTAGTACTTTGGCGCTGCCAAACGCAATTCTTGCTGAAGCTGGTTTATCATTTTTAGGATTTGGTCCGGCGGGCGAGCCATCATGGGGCCAGATGTTTGCGGGCGAGGCTCGTGAATACTTTAGACGTCAAATCTGGATGCTTTGGGCACCTGGTCTGACGATTGGATTAACGGTCATGGGCTTCAATTTCTGGGGCGATGCGATGCGAGATCTTCTTGACCCGCGACTCAGAGGGACAACATAGCATCGAGCTTAACTTAGTCTAAGTTTTATTAGGTTGAAGCAAGTTAGTTTAGTTTCCTTTAAAGTCTGGATCTCTTCGTTCAAAGAAAGCGGATAAACCTTCTTTGAAGTCATCCATTTTCATTAGACTTCTAAGATATCCCATTAAATGATCTGCACTTGATTCAAAACTTTCATCTTGACCTAAACGCAGCATCCTTGTAGTAGCTTGAACTGAAGCAGGTGCGTGAGCGGCAATTTCATTGGCCCACTGTTCGGCAGTGTGCTGGAGTGCTTCGTCTGGGACTACCTTATTGACCAGACCATGCTCCAGGCACTCTTCTGCAGAGAGTGTGACACCACGTAGGAGCAGTTCAGCTGCTTTCCCTTGGCCTACCAGTCGCGGTAATAACCAAGTAGCACCAGACTCTGGAAGTAGATTTCTTCGAACCGTTGTAAAGGCAAACTTTCCACCTTCACCTGCGATTCGAATATGGCAAAGCAAAGAAAGATCCATTCCATAACCCGCGGCCGCACCGTTCACCGCACATATAACCGGCTTATCCATTCGATAAAGTGCAAGTGGCGGTGACTGAGTTAGATCGAACAGATCAAACTGGGGTGGATTGGATAAATCACTTTCATTTTTATTTTTCTGATCGACTTGCTGCGTCAGATCAAGCCCAGAGCAAAAACCTCTACCAGCTCCAGTTAAAATAATCGCACGAATTTCTGGATTCCGGTTTGCTCGCTGTAATTGCTCTGAAAGAGCCTTGAGCATAGGACCGTTGATTGCGTTAAGACGGTCGGGCCGGTTGAGAGTTAGCGTGAGAACACCTTCTTTAAGTTCAGCTAGCAATTCCTCGGTACCAGTGTCGATAGAACTTGTCTTGGTCATATTGTTCTCCTATTGGCTCTCAGCCCTTATATCGTGACATTATTAATTTCTTGGAGTTGCAGAGTAATCCTGGTACGGGCCATCTCTCCATGCTAAGGCTTCTTTCAATCCACCCTCTTTGAACTTGTCACTCCATCCGTAAGATTGAGTAGTGAAGGTACCAGCTGCATCAAGGTCAGTACTCGAATGTACGCTCGAATATATCCCCATATTCTCGTGAAAGCGGTTCATGTGTATTTTTAGCTGTGCGAGGTGATCGGCAGGGAGATTTGCAACACGCTCGGCTAAGGCGAGAGTTTGTTCTTCAAGCTGATCGAAGGGCACTGCCTTGTTGGCCATGCCGAGCTCAGCAGCTTCAGTACCAGAAATATTGTCACCTGTATAAAAGAGTTCTTTTGCTTTTCTCATTGGGATTAGGAGCGGGAGAATCATTGATGTTCTTGTTCCCGCGAAGCGTAATCCAGGATGGCCAAAACGCGCGTCGTCTGCACACACAACTAGATCTGCCATCATAGATAATTCACATCCACCAGCAATAGCATAGCCGTGTACCTGAGCAATCGTTATCTTCTGTAGGTTCCAAAAGTACATGTGGATGTTAGTGATTCTTTGCATTCCGGCACGTACACCTTGCCAAAGTCGTCGTCCTTCGTCATCTACGGTTTTGAATTCTCTAGCAACAGCATCTGCGCCTGTCCCCTTTGCCGGAGTAAGGTCATAACCGGCAGAAAAAGTTCTGCCAGCTCCTCGAATGATGATCACGCGAGCCGTATCATCAGGCTCTAAATTTTCCAGTGCATCCCGAAACTCGAATAGTAATTCTTGAGAAAGAGAATTCATTTTTTCTGGCCTATTTAGTGTAATTCGGGCAATCTGATCGTCTTTTCCTAAACGATCAATCATCAAGTTTTCGTATTCCGGGTACGCCATGTTGCTCCTTATGTGCTCAATTGTTTTTTACAAAAATTATTTTATAGATCCTCGGAAGTATAGCGTGAACTGTGATTTTTAGTTAATTTCTAAGTAAAAAACCCCTGATTTATCAGGGGTTTTTCTACTTTAGTCTTGTTGACTTAGTTATTAGTCAAAAAGGAGAACACTCCGTGCGACTTCACCATCGCGCATTGCCCGAAGACGATCATTCACGTCTGAAAGCGGAGCAGTCTG
>CEWO01188783.1_pt1 | contig 11685 bp, 9 predicted proteins | sample 361561 | NCBI WGS metagenome assembly CEWO01 (sample SAMEA2623627, study PRJEB7988) | marine metagenome | isolation source: saline water (ENVO:00002010), including
CGCAACAACAGACAATGCAACAAGGCATGATGCCGCAACAAGGCATGCCTCAGCAGATGGGTCAAATGCCTGTCCAGCCACAGTACACTGTTGGAGCGGGCATCGATTCAAGCAGCGTAGCTGATACCCCGGTTAGTGTCGATGATTCTCCATCGAGTGTTTGGGATAACTGATTTGACGTTTAACGATCTCGAAGCGCTCTGAGTTTATCTTGTAAGGCACTTTTGCGCTCATCCTTCTTTACTTTCTGGTGGTCTTTGGACATTCTGCGTTCGAACATGTCTTGTTCCCAAAGGCAAATGTCTCCATTTTCAAATCCAAGAGCGATTCGTTGGTTGTTTGAAGCCATTGATTCACAACGACTGCTTTGAGAAGAAACCAATACCTCTCCGGTTTCAGTGTCTCTTACCTCTAAACTCCCCTGCGACCCTGCCCAGCGACTCGTCCAATGAGTTTGTGTTTCTTTGAATGCGAAGGCGCATTGGTGAAGGGTAATCGCATCACCGCGAGAACGCCACACTTCTTCAGAACCTGCTCGGCAAATGAGGATTCCATTTTCTAAGGCTGCAATGTAACCTGAAGGAACTGTAACAAGATGTTCGGCCGAACTTTCTTCGGCGACGAGTGTGGCGCCTTTGGAATTGGAAACGACGCCATTCGCGTGGCCAAACAGCATGGTTTTCTCGTCCGATGCTCCACACGTGATCGGTGAATCTGTTTCAGCGGAATGGTGCGTCAGCACCCCTTCTTCATCAATCGAAGAAAAACCGCATTTTGGACGGCCTAAGCCGAGCCATAATTTCGATTTGTGTTCCAAAAGAACCCATGGTCTTTCATCCATGCGTTGAACCCAATTCATCGCCCCATCAAAGGAAAAGTTCCACACTGCCGATTCAAGAAAATCGTTGTGCTCGATATCATAGACTGAAGAAACGGCATAAACACGGTGCTTGAACAGGGCGAGTGTATCGGCGCTCCCCTCCAATGCATGACTCCAGCGTTGTTCACCGGTGTCTGCCTCAAGGCAAACAATGTTCAGACCTGCGGTTGCAAAAATCGCGCCTTCTGAAACAGACAAAACGGTGATTCGGTCTGGTAATGAGGCAGTCCACACCAGCGTTCCCTCCGCATCCCAGTGTTTGAGGCTGCCATTCCATCCTCCGGCATAAACGCCCCCATCTGATTCCAGATGAAGGGCTGAAACTGATTCGCCAAGGGACCGAGTCATCCATGTCGAGGAAAAGAGGTCCATGCCAGTCTGTTGGGCTGAGCCTCCTTAAGTTGGATGGAGAAGATGCTTCAAAATCAACGGCTTCTCAAAAAGATTGTTCAACCGGAATGTACCGCTTTGGAACTGCAAATGTCAAAAGAAATGCAACGATTCCAAAACAACAGGCTGCATAGTAATGCCCCATTCCAAAGATGGAAAGGGCTGCTGCAGTCCGTAGAACGACGACTGAGCCACTTTTCATCGCCCAAAGGGTGAAGCCTGTAGCAATCAAGGCAATCCCCATGAAAGCAAACCCAATGGTGATGTAGAGACTTTCAGCACTGGAGTCCATAAGCGGGTGTTCGATTTGTCCAGGTGTCATATCGATGTTTCGAATCTCACACTCTTCAGCTCCATTTGAACACGGTTGAGATGCGAATTCTTCAGGTGAAGGAATTGTGAAATCAATTGTTGTGAAACCAATTGGTTCAATCAATGCTGGTGGTGAAAGCAATACGCGATTTGCATAGACGTCACGATAATTATCCCGCTCAACAATGATGTCTACGCGGATTAAACCGGGGTCAAGGCGTTCAAACAAAAAGGAACCATCCGGCTCGGTTTGTACCTCTGAAGAATTCCAAATACCAGAATCATCCCATGAAACGTAGACTGTGGCATTCTCCAACGGTTGTTGCTCGTCATCATACACAACGCCTTGGAAAGTAGCTGTCTCGTCAGGCGCACTGAGTGAAAGCCGGTGGACGAATTCGTCTGGTTGTACGAGCCCTGAATTCGGAGAAGCGTAATCCAATCCATTGAGGAAGCCGATCAAGCAGATGAAGAGCAAGAAAACCGCGATGGCTTGACCCATTGAATGCATATTGGGGTCGCGCATGGTGAGGACTGTGTTGGAGGACGCAAAAGTAAGGTCACCTTTGGGTTCGGAAAGACCGGTTAATTCATCGATGTAATCGACTTTCTCCGGATTCATTTCATCAAGGGCTGCATGCTCTTCGGATTCGCCCATGTAACTCGCAGAACGCCGTCCTACTTCACTTCAATGCGATGTTGAGAATGAGCGAGAAGGCGAGCGAGTGCATGTTCGTGCATCCATACACGCAATTCGACAATGCCGTCATCGTGATTTGTGCGCCTCGATACTAATCCCGCTTCGTAAACATCTGAAACTAAACCTTCTACAGCTCTTCCACCATGAGCAGGTACTGGAAGCAAAAGTAAATCGCGAGGGGGGCCGAACAAATGGAAAAGGATGGTGTCTTTCAACTCCTGCATCCCCTCTCCAGTATGGGATGAGATGAGGATTGGTTCGGGTAGCCCAAGGGCTGCAACGGTCGCTCTTCCCTCCTCTTTTTGCGCTTCAGTCGCTTGATCGCATTTTGTCAAAACCGTAAGAACATGATGAACCATAGAGGTGTCAACCGATTGCCAGGGGAACTCCTCGTCGATTTCCTCGCCGTAAAAACGTGTGAATACCTCATTTCTAGAAGTGAATAATTTTCGTTCTAATTCTTCAGGATGGTCGCTCACATCTGCCAAGATGAGAAGCAAATCGCTCTCTAATGCCTCTGCAAGGGTTGCTCGAAAAGCATCGAGAGTTGAGGCTGGTAGATGGTCTATGAAACCAATAGTGTCTGCTAAAAGTACTCTCGGGCTCGCTTCCATTCGCCCAATTGTAGTTTCCAATGTTGAGAATAATTTGTCTTTAACGAGGACCTCTTTTCCGGAAAGAGAAAGGAAGAGGCTGGACTTTCCGGCATTGGTATATCCTGCCAAACCGACGGTCATTGCACCACCTTTGGACCGCTGTTTTCTCCTTTCTGATTGAGCCATAGCATGCTTTTTTTGGCGTTTTCTTAGATGGCTGAGTTCACGATTCATATTGTCGATGATCGCTTGTAGTGCAGTACTCCCTGCGCCACCATATCCTGCTCTTTCGCCGGTCGTTGCCTGGTTTGCAAGTTCTCTGAGAACTGTTCGGTCACTTTGCATCTGTGCGATTCGAACCTGTGTTCGCGCTTCCAAAGAAGATGCGTGTGAAGTGAATAAAGAGAGCAACAGACGAACACGGTCCCAGACTTCAATACCGACCGCGTCACTTACTCCGACAAGTTGACGGGCTGAAGCATTGGTGTGCATCAAGACCAAATCCACTTCTCTCCAAGGGTGTGTAGGCACGTTACGAGAACGGAGTTCATCTGCGACGTCTTGCAATCTGCCTTTACCAAAGAACCCTCGAGGGTCGATGTGTCCTGCTTGGAATAATGTCTCGACGATTGTGATGCCCATCGTTGCTACAAGGGTGGTAAATTCACGTGTGTCTTCATCTCCACGAACCAGGAGTATCGCCTTACGCCCCTCGTGGTTTGTTCTCGCCTCACCAAGGGCGACCCCCCCGGTTCCTGCGAGTACGGGAAACTCTTCACTTCCCTTCGCCATGGTTGTGCGACGAGTCATCCTCATAATAGCCCACCTCTACCAGTTGGCATGGGCGAGTTGCATGAAGCAACAATTGAGTGGGCCGGGGATGCGAATGCTGCATCGCTTTTCATAGCCGCAGCAGAAGCATTCGATTGTGAAACGAACTGTGTTCAGCAGGAAGGAGAAGCCAAACTCACCGTGAAGATTCAAAATGTAAACTTGCAAGATTTGCGCGATTGTGTCGACGCTTTGCTCATCCAGTTCGCAGAAATCGAAGAAGCGCTTTAGAACTTCAAATCGAGAATCACCGGAGCGTGGTCTGATACATCGATTCCGCCTTGGCGTTCTATTCGAATATCTTCAATACGCGCTGCTGCTGCTTTATTGAGGAGGAAATAATCAATTCGCCAACCCCGATCTAAAGCCCTTGCCTGGCCACGATTCGACCACCAAGAGTAGATTTTTTCACCCTCTCCCACATGTTCTCGAAAAGCATCCGTCCATCCATCGGCAAGGAGGCTGGTGAACCATTCTCTTTCATGGGGAAGGAAGCCGCTGGACTTGGCATTGCCTTTCGGATTCCAAATATCGTCTTCCGTATGAGCGATATTCAAGTCTCCACAAACTAAAACGGGTTGTTCACTTGAAAGATAAGGCGCGATGAATGCTCGCCATTCATCCATCCATGCTTCTTTGAAATCTTGTCGTTCTTGTTTATTTGAGCCGCTTGGCAAATAGGTGTTGATGCACGTGAATCCTTGGTGCTCGGTGACTAAAACTCGGCCTTCTGTATCGCCTTTATCTTGGACGCCGTTCATCCCAGTTTCGATGTTTTCAAATCCAGAACGTGAAAGTGTGGCTACTCCTGAGTAGCCTTTTTTCTCCGCGCAATGGAGGTGCACTTGGTAGCCTTCTGGCCAAGACCAGTCTTTGGGAAGTTGTTCAGGAAGAGCGCGCACTTCTTGCAACATGATAACATCAGCATCAAAGGCTTCGAAGTAACCATCGATTCCTTTTCGAATAGCGGCACGAATACCGTTGACGTTCCATGAGACGAAGCGCATGAATCGTCCATCGGTTGGCGGTGGATAAGTGTTCAACGGTTTGCGGCTGAAATGCTCTTTCCAGCTGAACGCCCAGAATCAACAGCCGCATCGGCGAGAATATGCTCGCCATCGACCCACGTTCCAGCAAAAAGAATGGACTTGTCGGCCATCGAAAGTTGAGGTATTCTGTGTGTGTACGCATCATGAAGGGTAATCTTGGCTTGTTGGGATTGGTGAATGATGTGTTGATTCCATCCGCTTGCCCTTTCAGTAAGGAAAGCAAAGAGTGCTTCAAGTCGTTCTTCTGATGAGGTAAACCTTGTTTCACCGGGGTCAGATTCCAAACCACCAACTGCTACGGCAGAAAGGTGGCTTCCTTCTCGGCCTAAACGCGGTTGGATCGCCCGGTAGTCGAGTATGGTGAATTTGTTTTGAAGATCGATGACAGCATGTTTACCAGAGAGGGGTTTTGAATCAAGGCCGAGTTCAACAAAACTGGCAGATATCCGCTTAAGTGATGAAAACAGTTCCTCTGAACGCTGTTCATCGACAGAAGAAACGAGTTTTCTCGCAGCAGCAGGTCCGCATGCAAGAACAATGACATCGGTTTCAATTTCTCGACCGTCAACCAGGTATACTTTGCCTGATTCAATGCGTTTAACTTCCGGCCCACATTCTACAAAGACGCCAACTTCATCAAGAGCTGCAGCAAGACGTCCGACCATTCCTGCCCACCCTTCATTTGAAACCAAAAGGTTACCCTTTTGGAGAGCAGTATAGCGCAATACGCTGTGTTGCCCTCCCCACGAGGAAAGCAAATGGCAGGCTTCCACCAGAGGGTGATTTGTGCTTGAATCTTTGAGGATTCGTTTGTTGAGAAGGGATGTTTTTGCGTCTTCGAGGGGGCGGATGAGCCCTTGGCCGACCACTTCTGTTCGATGGAGACGGACTGAAGCAGTGGCGAGTTTTACGCGGCTTAATTTACGAACAAGATTGTGAAACGGGCCTTTTTTGAGAAAAAGATGGGGGCCAAACCCTACTGGAAATTCATCGATATTTTGGCTGGTTGCTCGACCGCCAATTCGACTCGAACGTTCCAGAACGACAACGTGGTGGCCTGCCAGCGTCGCTTCGAGTGCACAAGCAAGGCCAGCTAGGCCCGCTCCAACCACTAAGACCCGCACCATGTTTAGCGGTAATGCTTCTTCCCCATCAACCCATTCTTCCGCGTTTTTGGTGCGGCATGTTCAAGGTTATTCGACCACACAGGAAAAAATACGGGTGAAGTAATGGGCGAAAAACCACTCATCATCGATGTCGTTGATAACGGCGGGCAATGGACACACAGAGAATGGAGGATGCTTCGTTATCTGAAGGTCGACACCCAAATTATCGAGAATACAACGCCCGTAGAAGAGTTGCGAGAAGTTGACGGTATCATTCTTTCAGGAGGAGCTGCAAGGGTTGGCTTAACTGGCGAACTTGGCAATTGTGGCGCTTACCTGGCATTGGACATCCCCGTCTTGGGAATATGTGCGGGACATCAATTCATGGCCCGTTATTATGGAGGAGATGCTCGAGAATCTCCCGAACCAGAATTTGGAGCAATGCAAATTGAATTACAAAATGAAGGTGGAAAAATATTTGCAAATACCGCCCCGTCTCAAACTGTTTGGGAATCACATAACGATGAAGTTCATGTTGTTCCTGAAGGATTTTTCATTACTGCAAGCAGCCCTTCCTGTAAAGTTCAAGGTATGGAAAATGAAAAAGGCGACCGTTTTGGATTACAATTCCATCCTGAAGTCAACGATTCAGAGTTCGGAAAAGAAATGTTTGAGAACTTTGTTGAAATTTGCCGAAAAGCAAAGAATGCTTGAAGTAAACCGGCTTTTCTCAAAGCAATACCTTCATATCCTGTAGAATGCGGGTCTATGATATGAACGCTCGTAGTTCCATACCAAGCCTGCTGATGACCGCCTTACTCCTTGCCTCTCTTGCGCCGCTCGGTAGCGTTGCTGCTGTACCAACAGAAGCCTCTGAATTTTATTATGGAGTCGAATACGATTGGAGCAGTGTTGACACTGACCTTGAAAACTTCACTGGCCTCGATATTCCTGAAATTCTTGGTGAAGTAATGGGTGCTGCTGACGATGCCGGATTCAATTTGATTATCGGTCAATTACAAACCGGTTCCTCAAATGTTTATGTTCACCACACCGAAGATATAACGCCTCAAACGATTCAAGACAACAACGGAAACGATGTCTCTGTATGGAGCCGTACCGACGACGTAACGCTTCGACACGGCATTCTTGCCGACTCCATTCTTCAAACCGATTGGTCTGAAACAACGTTTGGCTCAGACGAGACAAGTTTCGACATTGATGTTATTCAAAGCCTCGAGCAGGTCTTGACAGTTGACATGACATACACAGAATACCTCGATGATTCTTCAAACCTTATCGGCGCCGATATGGAATTTAGCATGGATGTCTCGGCTGATGTCGGATTAAATATCGATGCTCTGTTTGAAGGCGGCGGGGATGAATTCCCTGTTGATTTTGATGCGGAACTCACCATCGGCTATTCAATTACCGATTCGACCTCTCAATGGCGCTTGGGTTCGCCTGACCCCGTATATGTTGAGCTTTCATCGAACGATGAATACGAGTGGGAATGTGGAGAAGCAGAATGTGGCGACTTGACTGGCGACTACACCGGTGCAGTTGACTACAGTTTCTCAATCGAAGGAATCCCTACGGAAGATTTCGGGCTCGATGCAGGTGAATTTGACCTTGAGATCTCCGACTCTTTAACCGATTCAGGAAACTTTGACATGGAAATGTATGGCGAATGGGATTTCTCCAAAGGAGAGACTCTTACTGTGGACCTCGGCGATGGAGACGGCGTTACGACTCAAGTCCAATCCTGCGAATCCTGCCCACCTGGCAACCCCCTGATGTTCATGATGATGGGATATGTTTTGGCCGGTTCAGGTGAAGCATTTGCTGAACAAATTGGTGAAGACCTCGGAGAAGGAATCACTGATGGCATTGAAGATTGGTTTGGAGTGGGTGGTAGTGCTGAAACAGATGGCATGGTAAACTACTACTCCTTTTATGCATATGAATCGTCAATTGATGAGGATTTGGCACTCATCCAAATGAATCAAGGTAGCGACATCAATTGGGATACTGTCGAATTAATGGTCGTCGTCGATAATGGCTATCCAACTACATGTGTAAACCCTGGATCAATGGATACTACCGTTGAATGCAGCCTTGAAACTGGTTCGAGTGATGACTATTGGAGAATTGGGGACACGGTGCGAATCGTTGATGATGCTGACCTTTGTCCTGCGGGCGAATGGTGTGATATTATGATTCAAATTACAGATGTAACCAATAGTGTTGTTTTGTCGGTAGATTACCTCTATGTCGAAGGGCAAAGTCCTGCTGGCTCAATTGGAATGCTCAAAGGAGATCTCCACTCTTGGGGTGAACAAATTACTATGCAAAGTTCTGTTGTCGGTGGAACACCGTTCGTTACAGGTGATTTCGCAAACTTCAGTTGCGATGATGGCGTAACAATTGATTGGGATGAAGTCAATGACGGAAACAACGATTGTTCAAACGGAGAGGATGAAGCAAATTTAGACGGTTCGGCAAAGTTGTTTACTTGCAACGATGGTAGTGAAATCGATTGGCAACATTTGAACGACTATTCGGCAGACTGTACAACCGCTGAAGATGAAGGAATAAAACACCATTACACGCTTCAGATGACGCTTTACGATGATATGGGCGCTCCTCTTTATTCTATTGAAAAAACAATTTGTGAAGAATACAATTGCGATTCAAATCCAGAGTGGGATTCGGACTGGTCAGAAGAGACCGGTGTTTCAACGCCATCTGAATTTGGCGAGGCAACAATGTGCATGACGGCAACACTCAGTGAAACAGGTAGCTCTTCGACTCTACTCGAAATGAGTCAAATGTGTGATACTTTCTGGAAGGGCGCACAAATTTCTGACGTGCATCTATGGGCAGATGGGCTTGATTCTGTCGATTATCAAGTATACGTTTGGGATGATGGCGAAAACGGAGATGCGACTGTAACGTTTTCACTCATTGACCCAAATCAAAATACCCTCTTTACCGAAACCAATGCGATTGATGGAAATTCATACAGTTATGATTTTTCAGATTCAACATCGGTTCTTGAAGAAGGCGTATATTGTCTTCATGCTGAGCTTGTTCAAAACGGGCAGACAGTTCCTTACGACACGCAAACTCGATGTGAAATGATCGAAGCACGTGATGAAGCAGGAGATGTGAGTGAACGTGTTGAAACCGTCTTTGGTGCAATCATTGATTCAGGGCTTGAAGATGTTCTTGAACAATTCGGAATGAATCTTGAAGACCGACTTGAAACCATAGAGCCATTCGAAGAATTCCCTTACAATGATGGGCGATGGGCTCCTTTGTGGAGTAATGAACACGCTGCTATGGTTGGTGTTGGTGTCTACGTCATGGACGATGATGGATCCTATACCATGGCAGGACCCACAACACAAGGCTACTCTGATGATGCGCCAGCAAAACTCAGTATCCGATACTTAACTGGCCTTGATGCAAACGCTGCAACAAACGGAATGGAAGAAGCAACAAATATTGCTGACATTGTCGATGTTGAAGACCACAACTTGGACGATATCGCGGAAGACCTTGCTGAAGCAGGAATCGATGTGAGCAACCTTACCTTGCCAGAAGGCAATCCTACAGATGGAACGACAAATGGCGACAATCCAACACCTCCAACTGCTGAAGAATTAGCTGAAGATGCAGGTGCTTTACCGTTCCTCTCTCCGGTTTCAATGGTTGCTGTCATTGTTCTTGCAGGCGTTGTAGCAGGAAGTCGACGAGACGAAAACCAAGATGAAGACGCTTGATTGAACACTCAAGTACAAGTGGACGGTGGGCAAATCATGGCCCTACGCCCCCACCACAGCCGTGTTGGGGATGGGTTTCGGGTTCTTGGAACTGTCCTGATTGCTGTTCATTTGTTTCTGTCAGCATGGCTGGTCATTCAGTTCGAAGGCCAATATACTGAAGGGCAGCCTGCTCCAACCAAAGTGAAGGCCTTGGTTGCAATTGATAAAGAGCAAACGCTCATCGATGTCGAAATGGAAAACTCGACCTCGTTCCTCCTCTACATGGTGTTTCGTGATTATGATGAACCTGAAGAGCCTACCCAAAACAATTCTGATCAAAACGATTCGTCCAATGAGACTCCTCAAACCAATAACGGTGAGCAGGAAGAAAAGAGAGAATGGCTTCAAAACGGGAGAAAGGCAACCCTTGCCTCTCTCGTTCTCATTTGCATTGCTGAGTGTTTGGTTCTTGCTGGTATACCCTTGCGAGCGACGTTAAGAACGATTTTATTCGCTGGAATGGTTGCGAGTTTCCTTGTTGTCATGCCGGCGACCTATGTTTTAGATTTAGCAGGAAATGAGGATGGCTCGAACGATGATGAAGGAAGCGATTCAAATGACACAGGAGGGCAATCCACAATTGCTGACGAGACTTTTGTAGCTCAAACGGAACAAGGTTCTATGGCTCATGAGCAAACAGAAATCGATACCTCCTTCTTGTTCACTGGGATTCGATTTGACATGAGTTTTAGCGGTTATGACCTTGGGCTTGTCGAGCCTGAAAATTATTCAGCAGTTCGCGATGATGCGCCTGATGAAAACGATACTGATGCGAAGTCGTACGTCGAATTTCACTCTCAACTGGATTTGAAATATGGAAAAAATATTCCCTCGATGTTCTTGCTCCCATTGCTTTGGTTCTTCTTTCCAGCAAAGCCAAAGAGTGAGGAGAGAAAACATTCGCTCTTCGATGAACAAGAATGAACTTGATGATCACTTGCGGTGATGGACGGTTACGGCTCCACAAACTTTGCACCAAACTTTGGTTCCGTCCTTACGGGGCGTTGCACCGGCAACGTCAATTTTTACACCGCATACACAGGTTACTGTGGTCTCCATGGTCAAGCGGAACAGGTCCCGCTTGATGAACTCAACGCTCAAGAGACTAGGTTAACCCATGCTTCGAAACACGTGAAAATCTTCGTTGTCGAGAAACCTTTGACTTCATCAAATGAAAATTTCTCAATTTCTCCGCCCGCTGAAGAAATGGTTTGTACTATGGCTTGTTCACTTTCTTCAAATTGTGAACGCTCAATTATTGCCCAGCCACGAATGACGCTTGTTTGATTGCGCTTCAAAAGCGGAAGAAGGGATTGAAGGTGGCCGATACTTTGGTGCGGGAGATTCACTAAAATCAAATCGTATCGGTTGTAATTTGCACTGTCCTTTGCCCATTCAAGAGCATCTTTACAGCGAATTTCGGCAGGATGCAGCAACTCTGGTAAAGCGCCTGAATCTCCTTTTCTGCGAGATGAAAAATACTCAATATTGAGAGAAAGCAATTCTACGGCATCGGGGTTAAGGTCGCCTATAACATAGCCAGAAACGAGACCTGGCTCGGAGAGGAGGACGCCCATACTTGGTCCAACACCCGCATAGGGGTCGGCAACAATCAAACCATGACCAAGACGTTCTCGAAGGCGCTTGGCAGTTGCCAGTGTTTCAATTCGCTGCTTAGAAAGTCTTGAAGAAAAATACACGGCTGATGGATCGACCCAAAGTAAGGTGCCGTGTTCCCGGACACGAGTACGTGTTTCAAGCGAGCCATCCCGACTTGCGAGTGGGTGCAGATTTCGCACTCTAAATTCTCCTTGAACTCCTAAATCGGCGCAGACTAAACGAATGCTCGGTAATTGCGTAAGCATTGCATCTGCAATCATTTCACCATACTCCCAAATCGTGTCTTCGATTTTTACAATAAGTACATCTCCTTGAATTTCATATGCGCGAGGCCATTCCCCTTGATTCGCCTTGACCAACTCTTGATCAAG
>CEWO01061663.1_pt1 | contig 11676 bp, 7 predicted proteins | sample 361561 | NCBI WGS metagenome assembly CEWO01 (sample SAMEA2623627, study PRJEB7988) | marine metagenome | isolation source: saline water (ENVO:00002010), including
GTTCGGGGGGAGAGGTTCAACCCTTTCGGACACTTCGGGGGTACATGAGCGGAATTCTTGAGGGTATTCGAATCGTCGATGTCTCGCGTATCTTGGCTGGACCTTATGCAACACAGATGCTGTCCGATCTTGGAGCTGAAGTCATCAAAATCGAAGCACCGTGGGGCGATGACACCCGTCAGTGGGGACCACCGTTCACGACGGGTTTTGATGGAAAGCAGGTCGCTGCGTATTTTCTTTCATGCAATCGCGGCAAAGAAATCGTGACTTTTGACTTAAAACGCGAAGCCAGTGAAGTTCGAGCACTTATCGAAACTGCTGATGTCGTGGTTGAAAACTTCCGACCTGGAACACTTGAACGCTTACTTGGGCCTTTACCAGAAGACGTGATTTTGTGTTCAATTTCAGCCTATGGCGCGACGGGTCCTCGGCGTGATGAACCCGGCTACGATGTCGCTTTACAAGCCCGTAGCGGCATCATGGGAATCACTGGAGAAGCCGGTGGAGCACCGGTCAAAGTCGGTGTAGCATGGATTGATGTCATCACGGGATTAAATGCTGGAAATGCGATTCTCGCGGCACTGTTTCACAAGCAAAAAACCGGCGAGTGCATGCGCATCGACCTGTCGCTTTGGGACAGTGCAATTGCTGCACTGGTCAACCAAGCACACAATGCATTAGCAAGTGGAAACAACCCTACACCGATGGGTTCTGCTCATCCGAATCTCGTTCCTTATCGTGCCTTTGAGGCAAAGGATGGATGGTTTGTCATCGGCGTTGGCTCCGACAATCAATGGCTCACGCTGGTTGAAGCGCTTGGAATCGAAAATCAAGAAGACTGGGCAACCAATGAAGGACGAGTGCTTGGACGAGAGGAAGTTGAAGCATGTGTGTCAAAGGCAGTGGCAATGCTGGAAAGAGCGGAACTGGAACAGAAATTAACAGGCGTTCCATGCGCACCGGTCAACACGGTTCTTGAAGCACTTTCAGACCCGCAAAGTGTAGCACGTCATGCGGTAACTCAACACAAAGGCGTTGATGTTTTAGCAAGTCCTTTGCGTTTTATGAAGCCTTCAAAATGAGAAGAGTGAGCGTTGCCCGCCTTCTCGAATGAGTCCTACATCCCGTAACTTATCCAGTTCATTATCCATACGACGCTGGCTAAACTGACGTTCAACCTGCAAAAACTGGATGAGGCCTTTGACATCGATTTGTCCCGGCTGCAGGTCTTCATCTGCAACCTCAACGGCAGGGTGATTATGGAAGATTTCTCTGATTTCGTCAAGCCGTTCAGGAACTTCTTTGTCTTTGACTTGGCAAATGACTTCAATTGAGCCGTGTTCTTTGATGAGTTTTATTCCCGTCTTTGGACCAATGCCTTTGATGCCTGGATGGAAATCTGTTCCAATCATGATGGCTAAATCAATCAATTGCTCACGGCTCAAATCATGCGTCTCAAGCATCTGCTCCAAATCGATGGCTTGGGCGCGAACAACACGTCCGTGCTGTTTCGAACCATCACTCATGAGATTTCGAACCAAGTGAGGCGTACCGTAAAGCAGTGCATCCCAATCTTGGGTCGCTACAATATCGAGTTGCCCCTTCGCGGCCATCACCGCAGCTTGACCTTCGCCTTCTGCTTCGGCGACAACCCAAGGAACACCGAGTAAATCCAACATGTGCTTGGTCTCATCAACCATCTCTTGAGAATAGTGCATAATTCGTGGTGCCATCTTTTGCGCCAAGGCAAAATCTCCCGCAGCGAGTGCCTCTTTGTGAACGCGTTCTGCTTCTTCTCGACGTGCTCGGCGCGATGCGATTTCATCGGCTTTCAATTCAGGGGCAGTTCCATCAAAAATGTAAACGGGTTTGATTCCGAGTTTCAAAAGCGTCGTTGTCCGATTGAGAAAACCCATCAAGTGAGAGACGACTTTACCGTTCTCAGCTCGAAGAGGACCGCCGTCACCTTGGGGGGAGCGATCTCGCATCGTTGTGAGAAATTGGAAGGCTGTCAAGAAGGCATCAATACCCACGCGCTTACCAGAAAGCGTCGCTAAATCGATGTTTTCGGGCGTGGCGAGGTCTCGCAGATTGCAGCCCATGAACTGAAGAGAAGGCGACAGTATGTGTATATTGGCATCCGAATCGGTCAAGAAGTCGAGGCACAAGCGCTCACCATGGCGAGTCATGTAGCGAGTTTGCGTGGCTGGCATCCAGCATTGGCTCGAGCTGAAATTGCAGCATTACTGCCGCAAGCAGAACTCCTTCGCCTTGAATCACGGAGATTGGTTCAACTCAATGGCGAAATTTCCATTGAACAAATGCAATCGGCTGTCGAATGTTCAAGTGGCTGCCAAGCACTGTTATGGGATGCTATCGTTTGGAAACATGAAGAAGATTCGACTGCCTTTTACCAACATCTCGACACCTATCTCGAGACGTATCCACGAACAGGTTCTGTCGCAGTTCGCAGCATGAAGCATGAAGGAAAAATGACTGGTGTTAGCAGTCGTGAATACGCTCGCACCATAGGAGGGATTCTCTCTTCTCAAGGATATCCGATTGACCTTGAATCTCCTGAACATCGTTTAGGGATGGTCTTTGATGCAAGCGCGAGAATCATTGCTTGTGGTTGGATGATTGGTTCAGGAGATGACTCAGATGGAATCGTCGCTCGCAGAGCAACAGACCGCCCGTTCTTCAAACCCGTTAGCCTTGACCCGCGTCTTGCCCGCTTAGCAGTGAATCTCGCTTCAGGACCGCGTGATTCAGGAGCTACGCTCGACTTGATGACTGGAACCGGTGGATTTGTCCTCGAAGCGGCGCTGTCACATCGAGAGACATACGGAGTTGACTTGGAACCGTTAATGATTGAAGGTGCTCAGAAAAACCTCGATTGGGCAATGCCGGCATCTGAGGCAAAATTACTGCTTGGTGATGCGACTCAATTACCCGATGTTATCCCCTCAAATGCACATCAGCGAATTGCAGGCTTTGTGCTCGATCCGCCCTATGGGCGCAATTCCCAAGGCTCACTTGACCATGCAGAATTGATTGAAGCGGTACTGCTCAGTAGTCGAAAAATCGCTTCCCAAAAGGCCGGCTTAGTCTTAATTTTACCAATGCACCCGTTTGGAGAATTTCCAGATGAGCCTCTGAAGAAGGAGGCGGAATTTGAGTTACTTCACGGAGAATGGTCGGATATTGAAGAGACGTTTTCAAAGACGGGATGGCGAATCAACAACCGTTGGGTTGAGCATGTTCATGCAAGTCTTGGCCGACTCATACTTCACGCAACAATTGTTCCTCAAGATTGAGAAGAACGATAGCATCATCTTCTGTTGGTTCTGGAAATTGTGATTTGTGAGGGCACCCCTCATCGAGAATGACCTCATCCTTGTGATTCAATACGTTTGGATATGTGCGACATCCTTGAGGGCGCACCTCATACACTGAACACATGCCTTCTGCATGAACATCAGAAGAATTGGTCAAAAGAAAGACACAGGCGCGCGTGGTTGCATCATTGAGCAGCGTAAGTATGCCTTTATTGCGCCAAGTGAAATCTTCTAGAGCCATTCCAGTACGACGTGCGAGGAGCGCAGCCTCTGCTTTTGTTAAGGGCATAGTCGTCTCTCGGCAACAGGCAGAACAACCCGTTGGAATACACGGAAGAGAGCGTGCCATGAACGAGCCAATCCTTCCGCCTTCTTCAAGAAGGGGGGGGAACTCGGCAGGATAAGGGCGATTAGGGTAGCCTGGATATCCTGACGGGCTTCGAACCCGTCGACGCGGGTTCGAATCCTGCATCGCCCACTCTTCGAGAGTGCCTCTGGGCATAGACTCCGTTTTGCCCGTTCCAAGGACGAGCCTAGATTTCAGGGTCTACGAGAATTGCGAACTCGGCTTTCACCGAACGGGCTGGCGTCTCTTGGGCAAGCGTTCGTCTGGTCTCTCCTGGGTCAATGAACAGTGCTCCAAAGATAATCAGTGTTTCAAAGACTGCTGCAAGGAGGAACAGTGTCGAATAATCAAACCGGCTGGCAAGTGGCTCTGTCAATTGATAACCGATAATCGAAGAGACGTTCATCATCGCCATGTATGCAGTAAATTGAGTTCCTCCAACTTCGCTCCACGTAACCCGCATCACCAAGGAATAGATGTTAATGGTCACCAATCCCCACGTAAATGTTCGAATAGACCACATCACCATCATGTAAGTTCCATTGCTCCACATCGACTCAGTCAATCCCCACAATGAAGTCACCACCGCAGTGAATAATGCAGCGTAAATGATGACCGATTTTCCTCCAAAGCGTCGCCCTAATTGACCTCCGGCCAAATAGCCAAGGATGGTAAAGAGCAGTATGATCCCTCCATTGGTCACATTGAATTGCTCAACGCTCCAACCCAGTTCTCGAACAAAGAGCAGCGGTAAAACGGGAATCAAGAAAAACGAGAGCGACATAACGAGACTCAAGACAATACCGAGTTTGGCAGAGCGAAGAGAAAAAGCAGTCTTTAGTTTCGAAAAAATATCTTGGAAATCACGCTGCTCTTCTTGCTGTTGTTCACTGCCTTGGCCTTCACTCCATGGGAATCGCTTCTCACCTGGCCGTTCAGTCATGTAGAGAGGAACAAGCATAATCAAAACGAGGATAGGGATTTGCAAGAAGATGGTTGCTTTGATGCCGAGCGTGCCGATGATGAGCCCAAGACCCGCACCCCCAATAATCCCTCCAATCGACTTTGCAGTAAACATGTAACTGTTGACTTTCTCCATCTCATGAGGTTTCAAAACATCAACTGCTAAAGCGTCGGTACTCACATCTTGGAGAGAGGTGAAGATATTGTAAACCAAGAACATCCACGCAATTGTTCGCACATTTTCTTCTGGATTTGGAACGAGCATCATCGATGCTAAAACGAGAATCATTCCACTCTGGGCAAGAAGAATCCATGGTCTGCGACGGCCCAAGGAAGGAAATTGAAAACGGTCGATAACCGGGCCCCAGAGAAATTTGACCGACCAAGGAAGTGTGCCAAGTGTGAGCATAAGAGCTAATTCACCAGCACCTACGCCTTTGTCTGCCAAGAAGGTGAGAAAAGCAATGGTGATGAATCCCCACGGTATACCTTGAGCAACATAAAGAGCGCAAAGGGTCAGAACCCGCGCTCGATAACTGTCCACAAGCGTATCTCCTTCAGAAGGTGATGCATCAGCAACAACTTCTTCAGAATCTTCTTCAAGAACCATACTCAATTGGAATCGGTCTCGTTGGATGGTCACAAAACCAACAAAGGCGAACATTCCGATAAACCAAGGAGAAAACAGCAGTCCGGAAAGCGAGCCACTTCCAACCGCCATACTCGAGGCTTCGTCATCGGTAACCGGCTCATTTGGGTTGACTGCTGCGGGGTCCGATGCGTTGAGAATTGGGAACATTCCCTCGACGTTCATGCCGTCAGAGTTGTCTGAATAGTACAGGCGGAATTTCGCATCGCAGCCCGCTAATGCTTTTTGCGGATTGAGACATTCCAGGGCAGTCGGGCCTGGTTTGTTGAATTGTATGTTGAGTTGCGGGGTTGAACCTTGCTCCCAGTATGTCATGTTTTCAGATACTTGAATTTGCCATGAAATTTGTTCATTCGAATAGGTTGAGAACGTGAATTCTTGTTGGGCAAAGATTTCAGAATCTTTCAGAAGAGAAATGAGGAGTTCATCTCCCCCACTGTTTTCAGAGGATTGAATCAGAAACCCGAGTTGAAAATTTATCGAACCTTCGGGATCTAGATACATATCTTCCAGCAGAGGTTGGTCAAGAGAGCATGAGAAGTCGATGTTTTCTGTGTCGTCAATCTCTCCGTATCCTACATCGGTCGTTTCATTGGAGGAAAAGTGTGTGAAACAATTCCCATTCGCGAGAGAAGAATCTCCCCAAAGATACATATTTTGATTCTCTGAACTCGGTTGAGTTTGAGCGAGAACAGAACTTGAAGTCACCGAAAGAAGCAAAAGAAGCACGCAGGAAAAGAGAATGCCCTGACGTGCCATCACGTTGACCAGCAGACCTCGCCATTCAAAACTTTTCAATACGTGAAAAGTAAATTCCCCTGCACGAGATATTGAGAATCACTCTGCATTTACTGATTGTTGCGCATTTTCTGTTAGGAAATATCGATAGAAGTAGTAGACGGCCAATCCAGTGAACAGATGCCAAAGAGCATGGTATTGGAAAAGCGAATCAGGGTTGCATGCTGATTCACCTCCACGTCCAAATCGCCACACGATATTGCCCAATACATAGAAGCCCAAACCAATCCACAAGTTCGGGCTTGACTTCCGAATCAATTCTTGCCCCGAATTAAAATGAAGCAGTATTGCGATTGCTGTGAACATCAAACACAAGATGATGATTTGAAGGGCCGGTGCGCCAACTGAAAGGGTCACACATGCAAAGACTGGAAGAGATATCATCCATACCAATCGGTTGTTTGAGAGGTTTTTCGCCTCTTGAATAATCCACGTGCCAATGTAAAGTGACCACATGTAATCACGGGTTATCTGTGACAATTTCAGTTTACGGTCGTCTGAGAAATTTTCAATTAAGACGAGGTTATTATTGGCAGCATAGGTGTCCAATATTGCTGTGAGAATGAAGACAATGAAGAAGAGTGTGATGAAAAAGCGGTCACTCCAAGTATATTGTCGACTGAGATTGTAATAGACTGGAAAAGAAATGAAAAACAACATACCGGTCCAATCCATACTTGTGCCCCAGTTGGTATTTGTACCGTGCATAGCGAAACTTCCGATTCCGATGTAAATCGAACCAGCTGCATAGAGGATGGGATACATGCCGTGCTCTAACATTGGATTTGAACCTCTTGTGTTTTGAGAAGGTAAATTCCAGAGAATGACTAAACCAACAATGATGTACGTGAAATTGGAGATGGCGTTCATCGGTTCTTTGACTAAACCATCTGAAATATTTTCACAAAAATTTGTCGGACTTTCAATCGGATCCACTGCCCATGACGAGGCCCCGACAACGATGTAAAGAACGCTGAGAAGAAGAAGGACGCCAAAGGCGTACAAGAAGGGTTTTTTCTCTTCGAAGATACCACTCAGTGGCTTCTGCGACATGCTGAGGCCTCCATACAGTAGTATTTGTTTCTAAGTATGGAAAAGCATCACCAATATTCAACACGTGGCTTTTTAATTCCTTGACTCGTACTCTGATAATGGAACATATCTGCGAGTAGAGTTTGGAACTCAAGATAGCAAGGGTGTTGATGCAACCCGAGCATTTTTGATTCCTTTGAAAGACGAACTAAAACGAATTTTGGACGGTTGCCGTGTGAGATTAACCACTCATGAACCACTTGAACATAGGCGATGCGCAGCGATTCACAAAACGCTTCTCCGACCGTTTGAGGCTCAAGAGAAAGTAAGGACGGCCAATCATCAGGCACCCAATTGGCGTTGAATTGCTTCCATGATGGTTTGAACACCGCCTCAGCGTATGAACGTTGAATAGGACGAAGTTTAGATTCTAACTCGGCAACAAGGTTTTTTCGTTCAAAGGCTTGTGAAATCTTTTCCACGTATTCAGGATAAGTCGGCGGGTCAACAACCACAGAATAGCGAGCCTTGCTGACTCCAAGGTGGGGATAAATATCCCATTCACGGGTTGGGTTATCATTGAAATCATACTCATTGCGCTCCCATTTCTCATCATCCAATTCAGGCGGTGGCGGTGGAGGTAATTCTTCAGGATAAATGACGATTCGCGCCCCTGAGTTGGAAAGCGTATCGAGTAAAGATTCAGAGATATTCTCTCCTCGAACAATAATTCTGCGGTTCTCAATAGGGACATCTGAACTGCGAATTTGAGAAAGGAAGGTGAACAGGTTGTCAATTTTCATACTGGCGAGGAGAGAGACATCATCCGCTGAAAGTGCCCATGAATCAACTGGGATGCCTGGCGTCTCAGAGAAAAGTGGTGTTGAGCGCATCGAGACCCAATTCTCATAGGATTGGATATTCTCAATTTTCTCATCGCCGCGAATTCGAAGGAGATCGTTTTGCCATTGAGAAAGTTGTTCAGGATTCGTGTCCTCAATGGTAACTTCTCCATACGTATATCCTGAATAGGCAGGCGCCGAGGGAGCGATTTCAGTGGTAATTTCAAGGTCGCCTTCTTGGCGAGATTCCAGATATTCCTGTTGCCTTCTCTGCCTGCTCGCCATACGCGCAATTGGATTCAGTGATTCTTCGACCGCACTGCCAACTTCTTCAACTGCTTGTTCGACATCCTCTCCAGCTTCGACAATGTTGACGAATGAACCGCCGCTTGCGCCGCTGACTTGACGGAAAACATTGACGGAAGATTCTGGTAAGCCCAGTCCAATAATGTGAAACTCGACATCGATACCGATTTTTTTGATAGCTTCAATACAAGGTTGAAAACCATGTACTCCATTGAACGGTGGAGGTGAACTCATGTCCATTCCATCACTGATTAAGAAAAACAACCAGTCAACGCTGTCTTCCGCCAGTTCTTCTGCTTCTTCAACCAGAAACTTCCAAAGATACGTTCCGCCATTGGGTTTTGGAAATTTAATTTTGAGTAAATCTTCTTCTGTACGAAATTCAAGCGGAGCGAGAATACGTGACTTGCCTCTACTGTTAATGGTCGAAATCTTCGTTTGCCTGTCTTTGAATGTGGGAACGAGGTTTTGCCACATTGCTTGTGCAACGAGATGCTTTTTGACGCGGCCTTTCAATCCAATGCCTCGGAAAATCTTACCAAGAACGGAACGTTTATCACCACTGAAACCTTCATCCAATTCTCCATGAATGCGTTCATTCATCGAACCAGAAGTATCAACATAGATTGCAATTTTTACCACGTTTCTGCCCCCTGCGTTTGGCTGTTTGTTGGTTTGATATATGATTTAATAGTACTTACTCAAGACTTCATGGCAAAGAAAAACAACAATGAAACAATACTTAGATAGTGGAACACCTGTTGTAACGACCATGGTGGAGCGGACTCTCAGCCCAGATGGGAAATCGGAATGGACCGGTTCTGAGTGGGTTCCTGTTGGAACTGATGTGCAACGCACATCTGGAGCAAATGTCTTCACGCATCAAAAAATTGTCGACAGCGTAATCATGGGAGATTTAACTTCCCAAACAATTGTTCAGAACAGTCCTGAAGATATGGCTAAAGCAATGGTAATGGCTCTCGAACAAATTGGGTTTGTTGGAAATATTCAAAATTCAAACCCTTCAAATCAGCAGATGTCCAGCGTCAAAAACCTCCTGAAAGCGGGTGATGAACTTACCTCCCGAGGCGTGAAAGTACAAGGTTCAACGGACTTAAAACTCGGAAATGCAGCTCGATTAACCGGCCGATACCTCGCAGCACTCGATTCTTATCAACGTGCACTTCAAACATTCCGCGCTGAGGGAAATCGCAGCGGAGAAGCGGATGCAATGATCAACATTGGATTGCTCTCGCTCAATCAAGGAGATGCGGGTGGCGCCTACGAAAATTTCCGTACTGCTCAAGCAATAAAAGTTGAATTGGGCGAGAAAAACGGTGAAGCTGATGTGATTTTAGCGATGGCCAATCTCGCTCTGACTGGAAACGAGTACGACCAAGCACAACATCTGTTTTCGCAAGCCCTCGCCATCAAAGAAAGCCATGCTGATGAGAACGGCGTAGCCGTCGCACTTATCGGCTTAGGAAACATTTTGGAAGTCAAGAAAGAATATGAATCCGCTCAAATGCATTACCGCCAGGGCCTTATCATCAAACGAAAGCAGAAGGATTTGGAGGGTGAAGCGATTATTCTAGGAAACCTCGCTACCGTTGCAGAACACCTCGGAAATACGAGCGATGCACAGCGATTAACCAATGAAAGCGTTGCTATTAAGCGGCAAATTGGCGACCGACGAGGAGAGGCTTTCTCCCACATCCAACTCGCATCCCAAGCCAAGCAACGAGGGGATTATGTCGAAGCGGAGCGCTTGTACAAAATGGCACTCCAGATGAAAAAGAAACTGTCTGATTTGCGCGGCCAATCCGACACATTGAATCTCTTAGGCGTCTTTTTCGAAGAGCAAGATCAATTTGAACAAGCGGAACATCATTTCAACGAATCGTTAGCCATCATGCGTCAGTTGGGAGACCGTCAAGGTGAAGGAATTGCGCTGTTCAATATCGGTAACACGCTCTTGTATCGCAATCAGTTACAAAGTGCTGCGGAACGATTTGAACAGAGTCGCCGCCTCGCCAAAACGGTCAACGACCATGAAGGGCACTCGGACGCACTTATCCAGCTGGCAGCAGTTGCAGAACAACAACAAGATATTCCACGACGTCAGAAACTCTTGACTGAAGCAGCATCGGTCTTACGGCAAAATAACATTGCAGTCACGGGTTGGCTTCAAGAAAACGGTTTTTGATGACGCCTTCACTTCAGCCGGCTGAAAACTTATCGCTTCAGTTCTCTTGGAAATGGTGTGTCTGAGGTTGGTAGCGTTTCGAATGCTTCAGCACCCGTAAGTGCATCAGCACGAATAGCGTCCTTGGATATACTTCGCGGCTTTGCATTGCTTGGCGTTCTGTTGCTGAATATTCTTGGATTTGGGATGGCATCTTTAGGATATTTTCATCCCTTCGTCGGATTGGGTGAAAACTCCGAATTAAATTATACGATTTGGGCAACTGTAAATCTGTTTTTTGAAGGCTCCATGCGAGGCTTGTTTTCGATGTTATTCGGTGCAGGAATCGTCATGTTCACGACCGGTTTTGGAAGCCATTCAGGTACTGGAAAGAGTGCCTGGCTCCATTACAAACGAACCTTTTTTTTGCTGTTGTTTGGAATATTTGACGCCTATGTCTTGTTGTGGACAGGGGATATCCTCATCCTCTATGCCATTGCAGGAGCGGTTCTTTATCCCTTACGAAACGCTAAACCAAAGACGTTGATGATTCTCTCAGTCATTATCTTGTTATGCTCTTCATTCGTTTTTGCTACCGCAGGAACGTTCATGACCGAAGGGCGTGATGCTGCAGCGATTATCGAGGCTGACCCGGAAGGTAGCCATTCAAAAGAATTGCATGAACAAGCGGAACTCTGGTACGAATCTGAGGGCACTTTCACGTACAATGAAACAGCGATTCAAGAAGAGTTGGACCTGCGACGCGGCTCGTATTCAGAGGTGGCCAAATACAGCGCAAAAACCGTCAATGAACATTTGATGTTCTTCACACCCTTATTCATGATGTGGGATGCTATCGGTATGATGCTGCTTGGCATGGCTACATATCGACTCGGATTCCTCTCTGCACAACGTTCGAAAGCAGATTACATACGGCTCACTGTTTTTGGATTTTCTATCGGACTTTTGGTCAATGGAATTGAACTGTATCAAGCGATTGAGAGCAACTATGACATACTCATCATTTCAGGATGGTTCCAGGGCTCCTACCACATTGGGCGCGTCAGTATGGCGTTGGGATGGTTAGGAATTGTGATGTTGGCGTGTCAGAGTGAACTGTGGCCATCATTGCGTCTTCGACTAAGCGCAGTTGGAAGAACTGCATTGAGTAATTATCTGCTTCATTCTTTCTTCTGTTTGTTCATATTCACCGGGGC
>CEWO01021763.1_pt1 | contig 11666 bp, 10 predicted proteins | sample 361561 | NCBI WGS metagenome assembly CEWO01 (sample SAMEA2623627, study PRJEB7988) | marine metagenome | isolation source: saline water (ENVO:00002010), including
GCCTTCTTCCATATTTTCAGTAATATAATCTTTAAATACCACACTATAAGCATTAGGATGAATCGAAGGAACTTTATAAGAACGATAATTCCCAGCAGGGTCTGTAGGAACATCAGATAGCATATACTCAGCATCCAACACAATATTCTGATTCTCATCAACTTCAATTGCATGCCCACCTGATCCTACTGTATTAATAAAATAATTATTATTATCTAATTTCTGAACACTTCCCATCCATGGACCATACAAATCATTAGGTAAGACATATTCCCAAACCACTTCACAAGTGCTATTATCCATAACTTTAAATTCTATAGCAGTTGTTGTTGGTTCTCCAAATTCAAATAATTGGCTTAAATTTCCATTATTAAATAATAAAATATTACCATTTTCTAGTAATTGAACATTATGCTGCCACGTAATACCCAAATCAGTACAAATATGTTCACTCTCTGAGCCCTCAAAATCATTAGGCAAACCAATCATCCAAATAATCTCTCCACTTGGGTAATCAATCTTTGTAATTCTTGATAAATGCCTTGAAGAAAAATAAATAGCACTTTCTTCTTGATCAAAATGAAATGCATTTGAATGCATCCAATCATAACCATTTTCATCAAAAGCAGCATTCCACCATGTACCACCATATGCATCATAATCATTCATAGTGAAATGATCAAATGGACTCCATCTCCAAATTTCATTTGAATCCTGATCCCATTCAACAATTGCTTGACCAAACCAATCAAATTCATTTGTTACTCCATCTGCTGCATAACCTAATAATCTAAAGTAATTTGTCCACTCTCCAATTGGTATAGGTCCATCTTGATATTCCCATACAAAACCCATATAATTTCCATTTGGAATAGATTTAACTTCATGAAGATCTATATAAACACCATTTGGTCCATTCCATAAAATATCATTATTATAATTAGTTTTAATTCCAGAACGGTTTGGAAAATTATCATAACTATACCCAAAAAGTTGACCATATTCATTAATGTGACTTAACATTAAATCACCATTCCAAATCTCTTGACCAGTTTTATCAAAAATAAAACTTGTTAAAAATAGTCCTCCACTCAAATCGCCAAGCGCAATAAGTTGATCATCAATTAAAGCTTCATCTATTATGTTTACAGATAAGTTGTCTGAACTTAAAGGAATATATTTCTTTTCATCGATTGTAAATGAAAAAGGAAGAGTCCAAGAACCATATGAATTATCCTCATATATATCTCTAACTCGCCAAAAATATGTATTCTCCCAGTCAATATCATCTTTATAAATATATATTAGATTAGATGTTTGTATATCTAATAATAAATTAGGATTGTTTTCAAATGAATTTGAATTTGATAATTGAATTTGATATTGAACAGCGTCTGGCTGCTGTTCCCATTCAAATAAAATATGCCTATATGATATAACTTGATTATTATAAGGTTTAATTAAATCTCCAATTAGCAATGAAGAAAAAGATACTATCAAGCATAAAATCCGAAATAAAACCATAAAAATTCTCTCGTAATTAATTGTTTAAATATATCAATTTTAAAAAAATAATTTAATACTAAAATTTCAATGGCCCTATTTTTATAGAGCCATTGAACGCTTATTACTTATTATATAGAATAGAAAGGAATAATCCTACTCTGAAATCAACTTAAATAAAAAAAATGAATTAAACTTGTAAATGAATGTATCTAAATGTTAAAATTTGTAATTAAAGATTATTTTTTAGAGGGTAACCTATTATTAATTTCATCTTGAATAGCATCAATAAAATCACCTAACTCTAATGAACCAAGATTACCTTGATATTTACGCCTAACAGAAATAGATTTATTATTTACCTCTTGCTCTCCTAAAATAATCATAATAGGAATTCTATTTAACTCAGCTGTTCTAATTTTTGCACCCATTTTCTCACTTCTATCATCAATTTTAACTCGTATATTTTTATTTTTAAGTTCGTCATATATAAATTGAGCATAATGATTAAACTTATCAGATATAGGAATAATAATCATTTGAACAGGTGCAAGCCATAATGGAAAATTACCAGCATAATGCTCAATTAAAAAACCAATAAAACGCTCATGAGTACCTAGTGGAGCTCTATGAATACAAAGAGGAGTTTGATTATCATTATTACTATCTATATAGCTTAAACCAAATTTTGATGGAATAGCAAAATCTACTTGATTTGTAGCTAGCGTAAATTCTCTTCCTATAGCACTCCAAACTTGAACATCTATTTTAGGGCCATAAAATGCAGCTTCTCCTGGAATTTCAACAAAATTAAGATCACCATCTTTTAGTGATTCCCTAACTAAATTTTCAGTTTTAATCCAAAGTTCTGGCTCATCTACATATTTCTCTCCTAATTTATCTGGATCATGTAAACTAAGCCTCATTTCATATTTCTCAACTCCAAAAATTTCAAAATATTTTAAATACATTTTACAAACAGATAAAAATTCTTCTTTAAATTGTTCTTCACTACAATAAATATGAGCATCATTCATTTGCATGCTTCTTACTCTCATCAAACCAAAGAGTTGACCTGATTTTTCATATCTATAACAAGTACCATATTCAGATAATCGAATAGGCAATTCTTTATAAGTTCTTGGAGAACTAGCATATATTTTATGATGGTGTGGACAATTCATTGGCTTTAAATAATATTCATTCCCATCAATATCCATTGCAGGAAACATACTATCCTTATAATGTGATAAATGTCCTGATTTTTCATACAAAGAACCCTTTGTAATATGAGGTGTTTTTACTCTATCATAACCAGCTTTTTCTTCTGTTTCTTTAGCTAATTTTTCAAGTTCTTCTATTATAACTGAACCATTAGGTAGCCAAAGTGGAAGACCTGGACCAACTTCTTCATCAAAAGTAAAAAGCTTCATTTCTTTACCAATTTTTCGATGATCTCTTTTTTCTGCTTCTTGAAGCATATGCAAATAATCATTAAGTTCTTTATCATTTCTCCAGCAAGTACCATAAATACGTGTCAACATTTCATTATTTTCATCACCACGCCAATATGCACCAGCTACTTTCATTAACTTAAATGATTTTCCTATATGTTTTGTAGTAGGTAAATGAGGGCCCCTACATAAATCTAACCATTGGCCTTGCTTATAAATACTAATTTCTTCATTCTCTGGAAGATCTTTAATTATTTGAGATTTATAAAGTTCACCTTGATTATCAAAATAATCAATAGCATCATCACGATTCCAAACTTCACGTTCAAAAGGTAATCCCTTATTAATAATTTCTATCATTTTAGATTCAATTTTTTTTAAATCTTCTGACATAAAAGGTTTAGGAAATGCAAAATCATAATAAAAGCCATGATCTATGGCTGGACCTATAGTAACTTGAGTCCCTGGAAACAATTCTTGAACTGCTTCAGCCATAACATGAGCACAGTCATGCCTAATAATTTCTAAAGCAATATCAGCATCTTTTTTTAATATTTTTAATTCTGAATCTTCATTTATTGAAAAAGATAAATCACGTAACTGGCCATTTAGTTCAACTAAAATAGACTGCTTAGCCAATCCACTTGAAATTCCTTCTGCAATTTCCATTCCAGTTACACCTAAAGGTTTATCTAATATTGTTCCATCAGGTAAAGTTATTTTAATCATTTCTTTACTCATACTTATTTACTTCTCCATATTGTTCCATTTGGAGTATCTTCAATTTCAATTCCCATTTCACTTAATTTGTTACGAATTTCATCAGCTTTATTAAAATCTTTAGATGTTCTAGCTTGATTTCTATCATTAATTAATTTTTCAATAAATTCATTATCTAAATTATCTTGAGTTTGACCTATTCCCAACCATTTTTTTGGTGATTTTTGCAATATCCCAAATACTTGAGATGCACCTAATAATTCTGTTTTAAATTTGATTTTATCATCTAATTCACTAGCTGAAGATAATTTCTTTACAATATCATTAATTCCTGCTAAAGCTTTTGAAGTATTTAAATCATCACATAATGCATCTAGAATCTTCTTTGGACATTTATTAATCATTTGTTCATTTACTTCAATATCTGAAAATTTATTAAGAACTCTATAAAATTTATCTAATGTATTTTTTGATTGCTCAATTGTATTACTTGTCCAATTAATAGATTGCCTATAGTGTCCTGATAAAAGTGCTAACCTTAAAGTTTCACCATCACATTTTTCTAAATAATCTCTAATATAAAATATATTGCCAAGAGATTTAGACATCTTTTCACCATCAATATTAAGCATAGCATTATGGAACCAATATTTTGAAAAAATTGTAGGATCTTTATCTTCATTATGAGCTCCACAACTTTGAGCAATTTCATTTTCATGATGAGGGAAAGTTAGGTCCATTCCTCCACCATGAATATCAAAAGGTAAGCCTAAGCTCTGCTCGGACATTGTTGAGCATTCTAAATGCCAACCTGGTCGCCCAAATCCCCATGGAGATTCCCAACCTGGCTGATTATCAGTGCTTGGTTTCCATAATACAAAATCTCCAGGATTTTTTTTATAAGAAGCAACCTCTACTCGACTTCCCGCAAGCTGATCCTCTATATCTCTACCAGATAATTTTCCATAAGCTGAATATTTAGTGACATTAAATAAAACGTGCCCCTCTGATTCATAGGCAGTATCATTATCAATCATTTTTTGAACTAAATTAATCATTTGTTGAATAAAATCAGTGGCATGGGGCTGAATATCTGGCTTCAAAACTCCTAAAGATGCCATATCTTCATTGTAAATTTTTTCATATTTTGAAGTTATTTCATCAATAGATACTCCGGTTTCAATTGAAGCATTAATAATTTTATCATCTATATCTGTTATATTAGAAACATAAGTCACTTTTGAGTATAATTGCCTTAATACTCTCACTAATAAATCACTTACTACGGCAGGTCTCGCATTGCCTATATGCGCATAATTATAAACAGTGGGTCCACATGTATACATTCTAACATGATCTGAATTTACAGGAATGAATTCTTCTTTATTTCTAGTTAATGTATTGTGAATAAAAAGTTTAGGCATATTAATATCGCCCTTTATATTAATAATTATTTTTCAGTATTAATTAATGATAAAAATTCTGACCATTTTTGATCATCTTTGAATTCTCCACCAGACTTAAATGTAATGGTACTACTGGTAATATCCTGAATACCTCTTGAAGCAACACATAAATGATCAGCATCTATTAATAAGCCTACATCTTTTGTATCTAAAACATTTTGTAGCTCATTAAAAATTTGTATGGTCATACGTTCTTGTACTTGAGGTCTTTTTGCAAAATGATTAACAATTCGATGCATTTTTGATAATCCTATTACATTCCCAGATGAAATATAACCAATATGAACTTTTCCAATTATAGGCAAAAAGTGATGCTCACAATTAGAATAGAAATTAATATTTTTCTCAATTATCATTTGATTGTAATCATATTTATTATCAAATAAAGATATTTTTGGTTTTGAATTTGGATTTAAGCCAGAATACATTTCTTTTACATACATTTTAGCTACCCTATAAGGGGTACCTTTAAGACTATCATCATTTAAATCAAGTCCAAGTGTTAGCATAATTTTTTCAAAATATTTTTGGATTTTTTCAATTTTTTCTTCATCACTGATTTTAAAAGCATCATCTCTAATTGGAGTATCAATTTTACTCATTAGATGATCATCACCTTCATTCTCAAATTTTTCTTTAACTATCTGTAAAATTTCTGTATCTGAATTACTCATATTAAACCTTATTAAAAAATGTTTTGTTTATAGGGTAAGAGTGAACTTAATTTTAATTATTGACTTAAGCGTTCTTATATATAAACTACATAATATAGGAATAGCAAAGCAATAATAAATAATCAATAAAAAGGATGAAAAATGGAAGCGCATATCAAAACTAATAAGGGAACTATTAAATTAACACTTTTCTATAAACATGCACCTATTACTGTATCTAATTTTATAAATTTGTCTAAAAGAGGATATTATGATAATTTATCTTTTCATCGTGTTATTGATGATTTTATGATTCAAGGGGGCTGCCCTTTAGGAACGGGAACAGGCGGACCAGGATATAACTTCCAAGATGAGTTTCACGAAGAATTAAGACATGATAAACCTGGAATACTATCAATGGCAAATGCAGGCCCAGGAACAAATGGTAGTCAATTTTTTATTACTCATATTGAAACACCATGGCTAGATAATAATCACACTGTTTTTGGAGAAATATTAGGTGATGAGGATCAAAATATCATCAATAGTATTGTTCAAGGGGATATGATAGAAAAAATAGAAATCATTGGTGATTTACCAAATGATAAAGCTATAGAAGAACTTATTCAATCTTGGAACAATATCTTAGATAAATAACTGGCCCCTCTTTAAATATATTAAAAAATTAATATCTATTTATCATCGAGAGAGTCTTTAATATCATCCTTTGCCTTTTTAAATTCCTTAACTCCTTTGCCTAAACCTCTGGCAAATTCTGGAATTTTTTTAGCACCAAATAATACCAGTACAGCTAAAACAATAAGCACCCATTCCCAACCACCTGCAAAACCTGCAAAATGCATAATATTATCCTTTATAAAATGTTATATAATATAAAGTATTTTTTATTATGTTTTTGCAGATTTTATAATATTTTGAAAATTATACGCGGGCTATCTTAGAATCGATATTACTTAGGAACGACGTTCTTTGCTACAGGTCCTCTGTCACTTTCACCAACTTCATACTCAACAGATTGTCCATCTTTTAAAGTTTTAAAGCCGTCCATTAATATACTACTCATATGGACAAATAAATCTTTACCGCCTTCAGAAGGCTCAATAAAACCAAAACCTTTTTGATCGTTAAACCATTTTACGGTACCTTTTAATGCATCACTCATTCGTTGTTTTCCTTTCTATTTGTTATACAACGGCGGAATTTACACCTAAATTTGTATAATCAAAACCTTTTTTATTTTTCACCTTTTGTACAAGGCTTCTCAGCAGCTGTTGTCTTCGAGCATTGAGCCTCTGTTTTGCAGCATGATTTTGAACTGTCACAATCACTTGCACAACATGTAAGACTTATTACTCCATAAGTAAAAACTCCTAGAAATAAAAATTTCCATGCTAAGTTTAATTTATCTTTCATATCCATCTTCTTCTCCTTTTTAATTAAAAACACTTAAATAACTTACATAAAAAAAAATTTAAAAGCCTATTATAATCATAATCAAATTAATAATATCTGAAACATTAATACCACCATCACCATTTAAATCACCTGAATCAATATATTGCTCATCATTGAGTATAAGATTAATTAGCACAATAATATCTTGAATATTTATTTCTTCATCATTATTAGTATCACCTAATATAAATTTATTATCAAATGCTATAAGCTGATAATTGCTACTATTATTCATTGGAAAAATTTTAAAAATATAATTTTCAATTAAAGGATCAAAATCAGATAAATTAATGATTTCATTATGATTTGCGGAAATATCCATTTGATAACTATTTAATATGATTCCATCTATATCTAAAGTTTGATAAACAAAAGTTTGATCATGCCAACCTTGATTATAAAGAACAAAATTAATCTCCTCATCATCATGTGATATATGATAACCTTCATTATATGAACCAAATAGATTGTTAATTTTAAATGAGAATGAATTAGGATATAAATTTGGTACTCTATCAGATCGGTAAATTGAAATAGGAGAATTATTTGATTTAGCACTTAAGTGCCATATAATTTCATTATTATTATTTAATTCAATAATATTACCCGTTCTTCCTGCTGTAATTAATGTATTACCATTTAATAATCGATCGCACTCTCCTCTTGATAAAGTTAGCATTGAATCAGGTAAAATATATTCCCAAACAATTTCCGGGTCTTGGGTTCCATCAAAAAAATCAATTTCTACGCATCTTGATAGCTCTGGTTGATTATCTCTACCATTATCAAAGAAAAGGAGATTTCCTTCATTTGTAATTTGAGCAGAATGTTGATGAGAAAAACCAAAATCATTATCAAAATAAATACTATCCATGAAATCAGAATCACCCAAATTCCATATTATCTCTTTTGTATTATAATCAATAGCTGTTATTCTGCTAAGATTTCTTACTGATATATAAACTATGTTAGTATCTTCATCAAAAAAAACTGAATTTGAATGTGTCCAATCAAATTCTGGCGAACCTCCAAAATTCCATTGATTAACATATGAATCTACCCATATAGGATTATATTCATTTAAAGAAAAATAATTAAAGCTATTCCATTCCCATAATAAATTACCACTACTATCTAATTCTATAAATCTATCACCTTGCCATGGTATGATATTAGGTAATTCATCAGGACACTCTAAAGGGCAAGGATGAAATTGTATTTCTGCATCAATTAAAAAATATGTATTATTATTTGTTTTATAAAATTGATGATGAAGGCCATAATCAGATGAGGTTTCAAAGGTTATCGTGCTATTTATATCAAATTCATATCCTTTGCTATTACTACCAAAACCTGCAATGTTTCCATTTGATAAAAATTGAGTAGCCCAAATACTATTATTAAAATTGCTTTTATCAGCAAACCAAACAGGCATACCATTAATATCAAGTGCTACCGAAAAATTTAAGCTCTCATAATCAATTAGATTAATTCCTGAAAAATATTGTGATTGATCAGCATTTAAAATATCTACACTATTAGGATAATTCTCTGGTAATGAATTAATAGAAAAATATAAAGAATCATAGCAATTAATTAAATAATCTGAATTATTATAACCACAAACTTCCCAAGTGTATTGATTATCCCAAACTAAATCACTAACAATAATTGAATTAATATTGGATAAATAAGAAGTTTCAGCCTCACTGATAAATAATTTATAATAATCAGCATTATTAATTTGTGGCCATTTGAAAAAAATTTGATTATAATTTAATGCGCTATTAGCAACCGGAATGAAATCCTGACAAAAAATAAATGAGAATAATAATACTTTAAATATAAGTTTGTGAAAAATTATTTTAATGAATTCCAAGAAAGCATTCCACCTCGAATATTAATTGCATTAATATCGTGTTTCTTTAATTTTTTAACAGCAGAAGCTGACCGTCCTCCACTTAAACAAATCGTATAGATTTCATCATAATTTTTTGATTTAATTTTTTCTATATTAGACTCTAATTGAGCAAGTGGAATCCATAATGAATGTTCAATATGACCTGATTCATATTCGCTTTTTGTTCTTACATCAATAATTCCTATGTTAGCATTTGAATCACTTAGTTTACTTTTAATTTCATTTGTAGAAATATTTTCTACATTAAAGCCCATTGCATAAAACACAATAATTGAAAAAACAATTAAACACAAAGACACTATTAAAATTTTATTCATATTAAATTCCATACCTTTTCTTAATTTAAAATTATATTTACAAGTTGAACTACATCTAAAATATTAACAACACCATCATTATTAATATCAGCATTACTTTCAAAATTTAATTCAAGAATAATATTAATTAATATTATAATATCTTGAATATTTATTGAGCCATCATTATTAATATCGCCTGAAACAATAAATTGACTAAAGAAAGCCCAAATCTCTTGACTTGAATAAGCTGGCCAGTCATGCCCTCCACCAATAATTTCATAAAGCCATACTTCCGTATTATCTATGCAATCAAAATATCGATGATGAATCGTATTAAGACTAGGTCCTGGTATTTCTTCACTGCTTTGGCATTGATTTTGCTCAACCCAAAGATCAATACCATCAAGAGTACTCAAATAAGCTCCCCAACCATCATTATTTTCCATATCTCCTTCCCATAATGTCACATTATCAGCAGTTCCATGGATTTCAAGAATCGGCATTGAGCTAGAATCACATGTATTATATATTTCTTCCATCATACAACCTGCTACGGGTGCAATCGCCTTAAATACCTCATCTGCTTGACAGCCAAGCATATAAGACATATCTCCACCATTTGACATTCCTGTGATAAATGTTTTTTCAGAACTATAATTATTTTCTGTTTGAAGATAGTAAGCAAGAGAAGATAAAAAATCTACATCATCAACCGTTTGGTTTTGATGAAAAGCATAACCTACGTTCCAAAATCTATTATTAGACTGATCAATAGTACCGTTTGGATAACAAACAGCAAATCCATGCTCATCAGCAACCGTATTCATACCAGCATAGCTTAGAATTCCACTAGCAGAACCACTATAACCATGTAAAACAAAAATTAACGGAGCATTTTCTTGTATTGATTCTGGTTCATATAAATAATATTGTCTATTTTGACCATCATGGAAAAAATTAAAACTTTGAGGAATATGCTCACAATACCCATTGGTATCTACAAATGTATCTCCGCAATCTCCACAATCAAAGCTATACTCTTCACATTGAAAATCAAAGCCCCATTCACCATCATCACACCAGCCATCACCAACCCATGAATCTACTATTCCATCTCCATTAAAATCTTCACAAAACTCATTGTTAACGTAACAATCAAATCCATATGTAGCTTCATTATTACAAAACTCTAAACCATCACAATCAAACATTAACATATTATCATCACACTGAGATAATATGCAGTTAAAAATGATATAGAAAATTATATATACGTTAAATCTCATAATTAAATTTAAAAAATATATACGAATCTTATATATTTTATTTGTAATTGATAATGAGTCTCATTTAAATTATTAATATTGATAATGAGTCTCATTTAAGATAAACAAATAAGGAAACAAAAAAATGAAAAAAATACTAACATTAGCTCTTCTGTTTTGCTTTGTAATAGCAGAAGATGAATTCTTTGAACCAACAACAAGTCTTGGTGGGTATGGAGAAATGCATTTTGATATGGAAGCAAATAATGGTGATGGAAAACTTGATTTCCATAGATTTATTTTTTATATCAAACACCAATTCAGCTCAAAATGGTCAATGATGTCTGAAGTTGAAATTGAACATAATATGGTTGGTTCATCAGATGCTTTGGGATACAAAGGTGGATATGTAGCTATGGAACAAGCTCACTTAAATTACTGGAATGGTACTTGGGGTTGGAAAGGTGGTGTATTATTAGTTCCTGCAGGGATTACTAATGAATATCATGAACCTCCAACATTTATGAGTGTTGAAAGACCAGAATATTCTAAATATATCATTCCAACAACATGGTTTGATAATGGTTTTGCATTCTATGGAAAAATGGGTGATATTCACTTAAATGCAACATTTACTGGTGATCTTGTTGGAGATGATATTGCAAAAGGCATTAGAAGCGCAAGAAAAAAAGGGCACTATTCAACAGCTAATAACTGGACAAAAACATTTCAAGGTGCATGGATAGGTATGACAGGTTTAAAAGTTGGTGGATCAATCACAATGAATGATGCTCCTGCTACAGCTTTAGCTGCAACTGGATTAGATAATTGTGGTGCAAGTGGAGACCAAGCATGTAATAACGCAATTACAAGAGAAGCTGTTGGAGTAAACTTAGCTGAATTTAATGC
>CEWO01035000.1_pt1 | contig 11629 bp, 6 predicted proteins | sample 361561 | NCBI WGS metagenome assembly CEWO01 (sample SAMEA2623627, study PRJEB7988) | marine metagenome | isolation source: saline water (ENVO:00002010), including
TGTAAAGAAGGGGTCAAAATAGTTAACTGGTAAATCAAGCGCTAAGGCATAAAGAGGTAGCATTGCATAACCAAGCTTTGCTAGAGCCTCCTGATAACCAATCATAGCATCGCGAAATACAGGCAATCCTTTCGGCCATTGGTTGGGACCTACGAATCTCAGCCCATTACGAATATCAGGATCATTAGTAGCTCTCTCACGGGCAATAGTTATAGTCTCATTCAGGTCCTTCTGAGTGTTCTTATTAAATTTTGATGTTACATAAACAGTTGAGCGTATAGGAACATAGCCTACAGAATTTTGATCTATTTTAACCTCTAGTTTCTCATTCAGCGGCAAGGAAAAAAACTGCCGTAATGCCTGATATCCTTGATCAATAGGAGATTGGGGCACGCCATGATTCACAACGGTATAGAACCCAATATTTTCCTGAATATCTCGTAACTTAACTGCTAAGGCATTCCGTGCCGTAATACTGCCGGCTAAATAGTCGCCTAAATCGAGAGTAGGTATCATTTTTTTACCATGTACTTAGTGGCTTAATGAAATATCAATGGTATACATAATTCTATAGGAATATTATTCCTTTAATATAAAATCAAACTCTTGTTAGTATCGGAAATAAGACTAACAACTTTTACATATTGGAGCGCTAATTAAATGTCAAACAAGACTTGGAATGTCTACCTTTCTGGAGAAATTCACTCTGACTGGAGGGACCAGATCATGGAAGGATCAAAGGCTATCAAACTTCCTGTAACTTTTACTGGCCCAGTTACAGATCATGATGCTAGCGATTTGTGTGGCGTTAAAATACTTGGTGAAGAGACACAACAATTTTGGCAAGATCGTAAAGGTGCTGGCATTAATGCTATTCGTACATCTAGTCTGATTAGTCAAGCCGATATAGTGATAGTGAGGTTTGGCGCAAAGTTTAAGCAATGGAATGCTGCTTTTGATGCAGGCTATGCTGCCGCACTGAATAAGCCATTGATCATCATGCATGAAGAAGAACATAACCACGCATTAAAAGAGGTGGATGCTGCTGCTAATGCGACGGCTCGAAGTCCGGATCAGATAGTAGATATTTTGGCATACGTCATTAACGGCTAATAATTAATATTAATCGTTTAGAAAACCTCGCCTATCTGCAACTCATAGGGTTATTAATAACACCACGCCAGCCTTGGCAAAAGATGCAAGGCTGGCGATATGTTGGATATTAATCGAGAAATTAGAGCTATAAAATCTCTTCAAAAAAATTAGTCATTGCCTGCCAAGATCTTTGATAGGCAGACTCACTGTAGCTCATTCCATTATCGGGATCATTAGCTGAGGGGTGAGTAAATGCGTGGCAAGTATTACCATACCCATGTATCTGCCAGTCTGCTCCGGCAGCTTTCATCTCAGCAGCAAATGAAACAGCTTGCTCAGGCGTTGCCATAGGATCATCCCACCCATGTAGCGCCAAAACCTTAGTCTGTATTTTATTTCCTTCTGTATTGCCAGGCGGAAAAAAGAGCCCATGGAAACTGACTACACCTTGAATCGAAGCGCCCACACGCGCCATATCTAAAACACATAAGCCGCCAAAACAATATCCAATAGCTGCCATTTTTGAAGCATCCACATTTGCTTGGGCGCGTGCCACATCGGATGCGTGTATTAATCGGTTCTGTAACATAGCCCGATCATCTAAAAATGGTTGCATAAGGCCTGCATTCTCCTCTGTACTATTACCTCGCACACCCTTACCGTACAGATCTATACAAAAGGCCGAATATCCGAGTTCGGCTAAGTTCCGTGCATTCGTCTGCTCATAATCGGTTAAGCCCGCCCATGCATGGGCAACAAGAACACAGGGGGCAGGTTTCTTAGAAGCATCATTCCATGCAAAATAACCTTCAAAGGTTTTACCATCCTGATCATAGTCCACAGTCTTAGCTTGAATTGTCATGAATAATTACTCTCCTAAGTAGATAACATTAAAAACTCTTATTTTTTATAGGCATTAGGGCTGAAGATCCTCAGCTCGACTTAACTGCCGAAAGTACTCCGCTACAACGTCTTCGTACTCCTGCGAAATATTAACAGGCGTCTGTGTGCGAACGGCAGATTCCTCAAATCCATATCCACCTGTAGTCAATTGCAACTCCAGTTGCTCAACAAGGCTCAACATTGCAAGATACTCCTGCTCTAGCAACTCGGGATTACCCCCTAAATTACCTCGCAGTGCATCAGCTAAGCGCCTTACAGCCTCTAACTCCTCAAGAGTCAGTCCATCTGCACGAAGCCTTGTACCTAAAACAAGAAGATCACGCCCAGCTTCCTGCAATCTATCCTCTAACTCAGCATAGGCCTGCGAGTTTGGAGTCAATGAGCGAGTTGGATCCCAGAAACCTAGTCCCCTTCCATTCTCATTGATACCTCCGCCTCCACCGCTTAACTGATTGCTTCCTGATTGTCCGCCAGCTGCTGGTTGGTCTTGGGTGCTAGCCTGCTGACCCTGTTGCCCTGTAATAGGATTTTGTAAATCTGCCAAATCCCTCCTTAGTTCCTGTAGCTCTGCAACAAGCTCTGATGTTGGGTTCTGTTCTGCTTGTTGTCCATCGCGTGCCTCGCGACTGGCAGTTGCAAGAGCCTGTTCTGTGTCTCTACGAAGATCATCAAGTGCAGTTGTGACAATACCTTCAAATGGTGAAAGTTCATCAGCAAGTCCTCTACGAATCATTTCCCCAGCATAAGCTAGGCGTCTTACAGCTTGGGTCCTTTGCAAATCAGAAAGCGCATCACTGAGTTGAGCAGATGCATCAGGTGTTTGATCTCTATATCTTTGCGAAACACGCTGCATTTCCTCCTCAAGTTCTTCTAGATCTGCCTGCATTAGCCATTTTCTCTCAGCTAATTCAATCGTTTCTTCATCACTAAGAGGATTTTCTCGAACTCCATCATCATCTCTATTCTCCAAAGCCTCACGTGCAACTTGCTGTAGCTCTGCAGCCAATCTTCTTTGTTCATTCAACAGCAATTCGGCGCGCTCGGAAAGATCTGAGAAAATCTCTTCTGCATCTGCTTGTCTTTGAGCTGTCAACTGCTCAAGTGCTCGATCCAGCTGACGACGTGCCTGCTCAACAGCTCTCTGGTTTTGATCTTGATCCATGCCATTCTGTGCCTGTGCACGATCCATTGCCTGGAGCGCATTATCCAGTTGGCGAATCGCCCCGGACGTCGCATCACCCTGCGTGCTTTGCCCTGATTGCTGCTGAGCTGATTGCTGCTGAGCTGATTGCTGACGGAGCTGTTCTAATTGACTACGTAGCTCTTCCGTCTCTCGCCTTAGTTCTTCTTGACGCCAGCGCTCCTCCTCAGTCAGAGCCTGTTGTTGGTTAGCCTGACGGGCCAGACTTTCTTGCCGATTCGCAAGCTCCCGTAGCTTGGCAATTGCCTCATCCACCTCGGCTTCTGGCGTATCAAAAGAGGTAGGCGACTCTGTTTCATACTGATTCTTTTCGAGGTCCATCTCAAGCTCAAAAAGTTCGGCTAAATCACGACCAGCAAAACCACCAGGTCCACCTCCACCACCTTGTTGAGAAGACACCTGGATATCTGTAAAAACTGCCTCGGCCTTTAATAAATATTGCAGGGCTTCCTGTTCAGAAGGAACCGCATCATCAAATTCTAAATCTACCAAACGCTCCGCTGCAGGTATCATAGCCTCAGCAGCACTCTCAAGGCTTTGTACAAAAATCTGAATCTGCTCATCAACACTCGTTAGCTGCCGAGCTCGAGTACGATTGGCAAGTGTCCGAGCCTGATCTGCAAGAGTTCTCTGTAATTCAGACAACATCTGCGCGTTATCCTGGAGTTGCTGTTCATCCTGGAAACCAGTCTGTTCCTCTTTTTCCCTTATTAAATTCCATGTCGCAAGCAGTATTTCTTTTTGACGCTGAGAAATTTCATTCTGTTGTTGACCGCCACCGCCACCGCCACCGCCACCGCTCTGCATAGACTGCGAATAACTGCGATCAAAGGGTTGCACCTCGACAAAAAATAAATCCGTACGCTCAGACGTATCCCGATCATGCGCTTCTGCGTAATAGGAAATAAGGTCTCCTGGCACAAGGTTTGTAGTAATTGTCTCGTTGTTCGTTTCACTTGCTGTTAATAAATCTAACAAGTCACTCGAACCAACTGTCTTCCCCATCTCCTCAAGATAGAGAATCTCTTCACTCAACGTATAAGTACCACCTGCATCTAGCTCCGCAACATTCCAATCACCACCATTAACGGCATAATGCAATTCTAGTCTGTCTAAACTGAAATCATCAGTAGCTTCAACTCGTATAGATACTTCTTCAATGTTGCTAGCCTTCCAGTCACGTCCAGGCTTCATAACCTTGACGACTGGCTTATTGTCGGGAACAACATCAATAAAGTAATCGTCTGAGAGCCTCACTGGATCAGAATTAAAGAAAGTGGATACGTAGTACTCACCATCCTCTTCAACCTCTAGGGTAGTCGTTGCAATAGGTCCTGCAGTCACCATAGATAATGTTTGTCCGTTAACATTCAGTTCAGCGCCATCGAGAGGTTGGTCTGTTGTTACCTCAACCTCAACTCGCGTGCCTGCTACCGCACGAATATCTCCACCCACACTCACCACTTCAGACTCTAACTCCGTCCATCTTGGATAATGGTATGTCAACCTAACATTACTGACTCTTGGAAGATCAACTACCTCAATTGAATATTCCGCACTGTGTACACCGGCAGAAACCACGTAGTAACGGAATGGTTCACGAATTCCAAAGAAAGTGAATTCAAAGCCATCATCTTCACTAGTCAGCATAGGAGCAGTTTCCCACTCTTCATTTCCCTCAAAAAGAGCAAATACTTGGGCCCCAGACGGATCAAAGCCCTCAGCATTAGCGTCAACAAAAAGATCGCCCCCTCTTCGTACAGCACTGTCACCTGGGTTTACAGTAATTCTTTGTGGTGGCAACGTGTCAGACAGGGCCCATCCAGCCCAAAGATGGCGAGCACCATATCTCCAATTATCTGGCCCAAAAGAACCGACCCAAACAAGCACTGCAAGTGCGATAAAACCAAAAACTGCAGGGACTGTTATCTCCCAGCTAGGGATTCTTAATGAGACAGGTATCTTTTGCGCAAAAGCCAAAGCATCTTCAGCCAGAAGGCCAAGAAATGGAGAACGCTGTTCCAAGTTCTCATCATTTTGAGACGAAAGTTGATCATAGGTTTCAATACGACCATCAAAATCCGGAGCTCTCTTTTCTATCTCAGGAATACCACGGGTCGAACGTAAGACTCGCAAGGGGTATACGAAAAGTGCTATTAAGATTACGGCCAACAAAAACACCAATGCCACACGAGCCCCACCCATGAGTCCGGGAGGAAAGGCTTGGCGCGTTCCGATAAAAACTGCCAATAAAGTAACTACTAATGCAGTAAAACATAGTGCCGCTAGGCCTCGAGCGACAATTAATGTTCTTAAGCGCTGACGAAACTCACCAAGGTATTGTTCAAGTTGTGTTCGTGGGGTCATGCTGCAATTCCTCTTCGCACACTAAGATGCCAGTTTCCGACCCAGGATTCCACGATAACTAGAGCCAAAAGCAAAAAGAGGATCAAGGGCCAGAGATCTGTGGATGCATCATCAACGATTTCCATGCTTCCTCCTGCATCTTGTACAGGCCCTGAACCAAGCTCACTCCATCGAATAAATCCGTTATCAGGCATTGAAGTCACATCCGACTCCTGTGCATCTATATTGACTGCTACAGACTCGGTTTGCCCCAAAGCCAATACCTCATAAAAGCCAATTTGATCAACAATTACCTCGCCACCCGCACCTGCGCCCGCTAAACCAAGAGCTGTTTCTCCATCAGGCCTAAAAATCTGTCCACCAGAAAACCCCATTGACCGAGATGAGAGAGTGCCGCCTAATCTGGCAACAGTACTAATACGGTCATCGCCTGCCATATAAGAAGAAAGTTGTGCCATAAATGGAACAAATACCGGCTGTAAAGGCAAATCATTCCATTCTCTATCTAGAGAGGAAGTAAAAATCAGGGCACGTCCCTCGCCTATAGGATGCTCTATGAGCAATGGCGAACCATCCTCAAGCCGCATAAGAACCGTATCAGATGACTGAGTCTCTACTGGAATATGGCGATAAAACCTCGCTGATCTTAGCCCTTCTAACTGTCTAAGTACTGAATGTGAACTGTCCACATTTCCAACAGATAGAAATCCTCCATCCTCAACCCTGAACTGCGAGAAAGAACCGAGACTATGTCCGGTTATTGGCACAGAATTTAGGCCTGCTGAACGCTGGGACAACGCCATAAAAACAGCCCCACCAGATTCTACGTAATCACTGAGAACCACAGAATCATTCTCTACTAATACACCAGCATCAGCGATTACGATAAATACGTAATTTTCAAGAGATTGGTTAGTCAGTTCCACTGGTGAAATTTGCTGAATCTCATAGACCTGAGCAGCCAACGTCTGGAGCGCTGATGTCAAAAATAATGAGGTGCTATCCCGATTATTACTACTGACCAAAAGAATAGGCCGAGGTATAGGCTGTTTCACAACCAAGTATCGCTCATCATCTAACGTTAGTTCATCGTTAGGGCTTAGCTCTGCAACAACTTGATTTATTCCAGTAGAAAGGTCTACCCCAATAAAATTGACTTGTGCAGTCTGACCCGCTCCAACAGAAACATTTTGTGTTGCAACCTCTGTTCCGTTTAGTCGCAATGTAACGGTTCGCTCTACATCCTGTTCAGAATATCCACGAAGGCTAGCAGTTAATTCACCTGATAATGCTGACCAGACAAGTCCGTCTAAAGCCCAGTTTTCTTCTCCCGCAACCGATATGTTATGAACTACCAATTCTAATGAAGTACGAGGGGCTAAATCAGCAAAACGCGTGGGCAGGGCGCTCTGTTGTGCGTCTGTGATGATATGCAAAACCACTGGCAACTCTGCTCCACGAAGCAAACTTTCCATCGAACTCATCAATTGCCCATAATCAACACGAAAAGGACCTGGCTCAGCAATATTTATAGCCTGACGAATTGGAGCACGCTCAAGTGAAGGTTCTGCAAGAATCTCAATAATCCTATCAGCAGCAACCACCTGAACAACATCAGAATTATCCAGATCATTGATGATTGTGTCGGCTGTTGCTTGAGCGCGTTCCCAGCGATTGCCAAGGGACATAGATGCAGAGCGATCCATAACAATTACATTAAGTCTTGCAGTTTCAGCTACTATGTTTTGAAGACTCCCTTCTAAAGCAAGCCCAGCAAATCCCAGAGCTAAGAGGGACAACACACCAACCCTTAGCGAAAACAACAACAAATATTTTAACTTCTTGGCTAAAACACGTCTTGGCTCGCCTGGCTCCAGAAACATTACCGAACTGAAGGGTTGTCGGTTTGGATTCTCAGAAGACAAGCGATGTAACCAAATCGGCACACCAATAGCCAATAGGCCAAAAAGGAATGCGGGAGCGAGCAGGGTCATCTGCCTCGACCCTGACGAAACAGCAAATAATTTTTTAAAGCAATATCAAGTGGATCAGTTGTGTTGACTAACACATGATCTGTTCCCACCCCGGAAGCACTGCTATGAATAGTATCAATATGCTCTTGAAGTTTGTTTCTGTATCGAGAACGCATAAACGTCGGTGATACTTCCATAGCCTCACCAGTTTCCATATCCTCCATTAATGCAGATTCTCGCAATTCCGGATCAAGCTCCTGCGGATCAAGCAGTTGAAACAATGCAACATCTTGCCCCTGATAAGCTAGCGGTTGAACGCCCTTTATCATTGCTTCTGGATCACAATAAAAATCTGAAATAACGACTACTAATCCTCTCCCACGCTCGAACTGATGAAACTTTTCAAATGGCACGTTTAAATTAGTACCCGTTCCAGGTGAAGCACGGTCAATCGCATGCAATATGCCACTTAAACTTCCAAGTCGTGACGACGCTGGGCGATATTCACGAACTTCTTCGTCAAAAACTATCAAACCAACCGCATCATGCTGCTGAGCTGCAAGGTAGGCCAATGTTGCAGCCAGAAACTTTGCATACTGCAATTTTGAAACTGGCCCAGAGCTATATCCCATAGACGCACTGGAATCGAGAAGTATCACTAGTCTGGTATTAGTCTCCCCCAGATACCTTTTAATATATGTGCGCTCAGTCCTAGCATAAACATTCCAATCTACAAAACGAGGATCATCACCTTCCGCATAGGCTTTATATTCAGCAAACTCCTGGCTGAATCCAAAAAAAGGTGAACGATGAAGGCCATTAAGAAATCCGTGAACGGCCGCACGTGCAACTAGTTCAAGGTTTGATAGACTGGCTAACACCTCAGGATGGAGAAGGTTTTGAATATCTCCTGACTCTCTTCTAGCTATTCCAGGCACAGCCAAACCTTACCCTGTTTTTGATGTACGGCCGGTGGCATCAACCGTCTCAGTTAGCTGAGTCAAAATATCATCCACGCTTACTTTGTCTGATTCAGCGAAGTAATTTGTAAGGACACGGTGTCTCATAACAGGTAATACAAGAGCTGCAATATCATCCTGAGTCACGTGATAACGGCCCATCATCAAAGCCCTAGCCTTAGCGGCCAAAGATAGAAACATCGTTGCACGCACACTAGCCCCATATTGCACATAACGTTTTACAATTTCTGGCGCTATCGGGTCATCAGGGCGCGTCGAACGAACCAGGTTCACAGCAAAACGACTTACGGTATCGGATATTGGGACTTGGCGAACAAGCGCTTGGAACTGCAGGATTTGTTCTGGCGTAGTAACAGCGCCTACCTCTGGAACATCCATCCGAGTCGTAAACCGCTCAACAACAGCAAGCTCATCATCATCGCTGAGATAATCCAAAATGACATTAAACAAAAATCGATCCAATTGCGCCTCTGGAAGTGGATAAGTCCCCTCCAGTTCAATTGGGTTTTGTGTCGCTAAAACAAAAAATGGAGGGGCTATCTGATGCACACTACCGCGAACTGTCACCGTTTTCTCCTGCATGGCTTCTAGCAGTGCAGACTGGGTTTTAGGAGGTGTTCGATTTATCTCATCCGCTAATAAAACATTAGCGAAAAGTGGTCCAGGCACAAACGTCCAAGTTCTACGACCATTGGCGTCTTCTTCAATAATATCGGTACCCGTCACATCAGTAGGCATCAAGTCTGGCGTGAACTGAATACGCTTAAATGAAAGGCCTAGAGCAGAAGCAAGCGTTCTTACAAGTAATGTTTTTGCTGTACCCGGCATTCCGGTAATCAGACAATGTCCACCTACCAAAAGGGTCATTAAAAGGTTGTCTACAACCTCCTCTTGTCCAATGATGACCTTACCTACCTCAATACGAATACTCTCTAAAGAACCCTTAAATGTCTCAATCAAGGTTCGGGCTTCTTCAGTATCAAGCTGGCTAACTGTTTCAGAACTCAACGTAGGATCTCCAATAGCAATTGCTGGGCCTCCCTATAATGAGGGGCGGTTTCCAAAGCATACAATAAATGTTCTCTAGTCTTTTCTTCGTTTTCAAGTTGTCTATAGGCCGTCGCCAATCGATAGTGAGCGGCTGCCTTATCATGGGGCTTCATCGCTAGCAATGACGAGTACTCGCGCAACGCAAGCTCCCCCTTTTCGGACTCAAGCAACCAGTCGCCAAGCTTGGTATGGAGAGACTCATCTAGCGGCGCAGAAAAAATCACATCATTTAAAACAGCAATCGCATCATCGGAACGATTTGACTGATATAACCAGTCTGCGAGCTGATGTAAAACTCTAGGCTCGTAACCACCGAGTCTCCAATATTCCTCTAACCTGTCAATCGCAGCCCCTGCCTGCCCTAACTCTTCATGTGCCTTAGCATTTAGGATATAGACATCGCCCTCCTCAACATAGCCAGGATATAGTTGTATTGAGGCAGAGCTCAATGCTAATACACGATTCCAATCACCTTCATTGGCAGCCTCGTGAGCTAACTGTGTTTGCTCTTTCCAATCATCTAACACATCGAGTGTAGGCCGAAATGCAGACTCAATAAATGAATTAAAGCCTAAATCAAATTGACTTGGAGTCACTCCTAATCCTTCCTCAATAGCTTCGCCAGTATCAGCGCCATCCCGATATAACTGAAGCAAATCAACAAGTCCCTGTTGTCCCCAGTCACGTTCAATGTACTGACATATCAGCCCCGCCTGCATATAGGAAACCATAATCTGTCCCTGGTATTCAGGACGAATGAATCCTCTATCAATATCTAAGATAGATAGAAACTTTTCCTCTTTCATTGCATCAAGAACATGCATTGGAATGTGGCGGCCTGGCCTGGGTCCAGTAGACCATTCCTCAAATACCGATACACCCTCACTAAACCACCTAGGAACTAGATGATTTGTTGCTTCCAGTGTGAATACATGTGCCATCTCATGCCAAAGAGTCGTGCCCCAATGAAACTCACCTTCACCTCGACCTGATGGACTATCCATTGCTACAAGGTACCCAAATGCCACACCCAAAAGCCCAATGCCGGGCAATCCAGATGTCCTAACGGCAAAATCATCGTGATCTGGATATAACTCAGCCACCACTGGTTCGCGTAGCTCAAACTGATAACGTTTTGTAAATGCTTGGATACTGTCTGCCACAAGCTTGGTCACATAGGCCTCGATAATTGGCGCTTCATCATTATGCAGGCGTAAAATCATTCCTGGCCTATCATCAAGCAAGGTATCACTGTCCAGGGGTGGTAAATCTCTATGTAAAACCTGAAAATTCTCTAGGCTATCGATAAGTCGCAAAGTATTTACGATCTGAGCACTGTAAGGATCTCCCTGGTATGCAAGAGACAGATGGTGTTGCGCTTCATCAACGCGATTCTGTCGTAGCAAGTTAATGCCAAGTTCAGTATGCGCAGACCAGAGATCGGGCTGTATTCGCACAGCATCAAAAAGCAGTGCTATAGCCTCCCGATAGCGTCTTGTAATTACATAAAAATGTGCTGGTATTGCAAAAATTTCTCCGTATTGTGGATTAAAATCTAAAGCCCGTTGAGTCCACTCGCTCTCAGTTACACCTCTTAGAAGATCAGAAGATGCCTTAAGAGCGTAGACCTCTAAAGGAGGGAGGTTTTTTATCTCAGCTATTCTAAGCGCCTCATCTAGAGACTCGTTTGCCGCTTCCAGCGAGCCATCCTCGAGACTCATACGAGCTCTCAATAATTGAGCTTCGAGCTGCAATGAGTCCGCCTCTAGTACAGCCTCAACCAGGGCATTAGCTCTATCCTCAAACCGACCAGTAGCAACCGTTGCTAAACCAAGTTTTGCTGGCAAGTATTCTGAATTGAGCTCTAGCGCCTCCTGAAAAAGCTTAATAGCATCACTATTTTGATGAGTCATTAGAAATAGACGTGCCCAACGAGTCCTGGCACGCGGAGATTCAGGGTCAATTTCTACGGCCGTTCTAAAATAAGCATTAGCAGCTTGTAGGTCACCCATCTGCCAAGCTGCTTCTGCCCTAATGAGAGCATCTGCGCTATCCGTTAA
>CEWO01152416.1_pt1 | contig 11607 bp, 9 predicted proteins | sample 361561 | NCBI WGS metagenome assembly CEWO01 (sample SAMEA2623627, study PRJEB7988) | marine metagenome | isolation source: saline water (ENVO:00002010), including
CACAATTGCTAGTGAAAATATAACTAGTCAACAAATAAAATTCATATATAATTTGAAAAATAGATTTATTAATTGTGAATGGGATGAAAGTGTAATAAATAATCAAATAAGAGATTCGGCAAAAGAATTAGATTTGAAAATTAAAGATGCCTATGTAGCTCTTTATTGGATATTAATTAATAAAAATAAGGGGCCAAAAATAGCCGCTATAATTTCAGAATTACAAAAAGAAGACATAATTAAGATATTTGAAACAGTTTCTTAAAAATTGATTTAAAGTGAAGAAATTTCAAGGGCGCGTGGTTCTGGCATACCTAATCTGGCTTCATAAATTGCTTCAACTTCCATTTTTGTCCCGGCCATAGTAGTCACAAATGGTATATTCAATTCCACAGCCAATCTTCTCATCATGTTACCATCCAAAACCGCCCCACCTGTAGAACTAGGAGTATTTATTATCAAATTAATTTTACCTTGTCTCATTAGATCTAATGCATCAGGAGAAGAACCTTCAGAAATCCTATAACAAGTTTCTACATCGAGATTTCCTGACTCTCTTAAAATACTGGAAGTACCACTAGTTGCATATAATTTGAAACCCATATCTTGTAATTTTTTTGCATGAGTAATAACTCTAATTTTATCTTTATCGTTAACTGTCACATAAACTCCTCCCTCGGTAGGAATTGGAGACTCAGTTGCCATCCTCGCTTTCAAATATGCTGCAGAAGCACGGATATGGGAGCCCATGACTTCACCTGTTGATTTCATTTCAGGGCCTGGAGCAGGATCTAGTCCCCTTAATTTAATGAATGGAAAAACTGGTGCTTTAACACAAACTGTTTTATTCTGAGGAGGGGGAATGGGAAGTTCACTGAGTTGATTTCCTAAAGCCACCCTGGCTGCGATTCTAGCTAGTGGGATGCCGGTTGATTTGGCTACAAAGGGAAAGGTTCTAGAGCCACGAGGATTTACTTCCAGAACATATAAAATTTCTTCTTTGATGGCAAATTGTATGTTAAAACAACCTCTTATATCAAGTCCTAAGCCGATTTTTTTTGTCCATTTTTTTACTTCGGATAGCATGTCATCAGAAACATTTTGAGTAGGTATAAAACAAGTTGAATCTCCAGAGTGTATCCCTGCTTCTTCAAGGTGCTCCATTATGGCACCAATGAGTACTGTTTTTCCATCGCAAACAGCATCAACATCTAACTCCATAGCATTGCCTAAATATTCATCAATTAATAGAGGTTTATCATTAGCAATGTATGCTTCTGCCATATATGCTTCAAGTTGAATATCTGAAGATAAAATCTCCATCCCCCTCCCACCTAAGACATATGAAGGTCTAATCAGTACCGGATACCCAATTTTTCTAACAGCAGAGCGAACATCATCAGAAGATTTGGCTGTAAGCCCATTTGGCATCCTGAGATTGTTATTTGAGGCAAATTTCTCGAAGCGAAATCTATCACTCGCTTCATCAATTGCAGATGGACTTGTTCCTTTGATAACAGTATTTAGACCTAAAGACTTTAGATAATTTAGATTAATACTGAGCGGTAATGCTAGGTTTATAGCAGTTTGACCTCCGAATTGAAGTAGAATTCCATCTGCAGATTCCCTCAATAATATCTCTGAAACATTTTCTAAAGTCAGAGGATCAAAATAAAGTCTGTCACTAGTATCGAAATCGGTCGATACAGTTTCAGGATTATTGTTGATTATTATTGCTTCATGATTGAGATCTTGAATAGCCCCCGCGGCGTGGACGCATGCATAATCAAATTCTATACCTTGACCTATTCGGATAGGCCCAGAACCAACTACAACTATTCTTTTTTTACTACTATTTTTTGCCTCAGGAGTTTTGTCTATGCCATGTGTAATCTTACTTCCTTCATAGGTTGAATAGTAATATGGAGTCACTGCAGCAAATTCTGCTGCACAAGAATCGACCATCCTAAATCTGGGATGAATACCTAGATCATGTCTTCTTTTTGTAATTGAAAATTCATCTATTTCTGAAATAATTCTATTGGATTTATTGACATTAAAACCCACAAGAGCATTTGCTATGTAAAGATCTGAGAAACCCATTCCTTTCCAATATCTTAGATCTTTTTCAGATATTTGTGAAGTATCTAATCCAGAGTTTCCAATTAATTTTACTTCGGCTTCAACTAAAGCCATGGTTTCAAATCTATGTAAAAACCATCGAGTTATACCGCCAGTCAAATTTCTTACTTCTTCGATAGTATATCCTCTTCTGAAGGCTTCAAAAATCGCACTCATTCTCCTGTCTGAAGGGATCCTGAGCCATTCGTCCAAAATATTACTTGGTAATGGCGTAGTTGAATCAATGTCCCTGTATTCTCCATCTGAACAATCGGCAATAGTCAATGGTGTTGGATGCGGTTTACCATATTCTAGACTGGCCCATGCTTTTAGGCATGCTTCTTCGAAAGAACGTCCGATAGCCATTACTTCACCAGTAGATTTCATAGATGTCCCAATTGTTCTATCTGCAGTTCTAAATTTATCAAATGGCCATCTTGGAATTTTTACAACACAATAATCTAAGGTTGGCTCAAATGCAGCAGTAGTTCCTTCACCTGTTATTGGATTTGGTAGTTCATCTAAAGTATACCCCACTGCAATCAGAGCAGCCATCCTAGCAATGGGATATCCTGTGGCTTTTGATGCAAGTGCAGAAGAACGAGATACTCGTGGATTTACTTCTATTACACGAAAGTCTCCATTAGATTGATCAAATGCAAATTGTACATTGCATCCGCCCTTGATGTTTAAACGTCGAATCAATTTTAATGCAGCGTCCCTCAACATCTGATGATCTTGATCAGAAAGAGTCTGTTGGGGGGCCACGACTATAGATTCACCAGTATGAACTCCCATTGGATCTAAATTTTCCATAGTACAGACAATAATCGCGTTATCTGCATCATCTCTCATAACTTCATATTCATGTTCTTGCCAACCCAGTATACTTTCTTCCACTAATACTTGTCCTATTGCAGAATGGAGTATTCCTTGGCTTGCAATCTCAACTAATTGCCCTTTATTGAATGCAGTGCCTCCCCCTAATCCGCCAAGTGTAAAAGCAGGCCTAATCAGAAGTGGAAATCCTCCTAAATTTTCAGCGGCCAATAGGACATCATCTATAGACGAACAAGCGATTCCACGGCAGACTGGAAGATCTATTTCTTCACACGTTTTCTTAAATAAATCTCTATCTTCAGCTTCATCTATTGAAACTAGGTCGCAACCTATTAGTTCGACACCTAGTTCTTCAAGTGAACCATCGTGAGCTAATGCAGACGCGATATTTAGTGCCGTTTGACCTCCCATGCCAGCAAGTAGAGCATCAGGCTTCTCAATATCTAAAATACGTCTAACAACTTCAGGGAGAAGTGGTTCTATGTATATTTTATCTGCCATTTCGGGATCATTCTGAATAGTAGCTGGATTAGAATTTATAATCACTATCTCATAACCATCATCTCTTAATGCACGACATGCTTGAGAGCCCGAAAAATCAAATTCAGCAGCCTGCCCTATCCTAATTGGACCACTTCCCAGTATAGCAATTTTTTGAATATCATTTCTACGAGGCATTAAAGATCATTCCTTTCCATAGTTATTGATTTCAAATTAGATTTTTTTTTATTTCGTACGAGGTTAGAAAATCTATCAAATAGTGAAGAAGCGTCATGTGGACCGGGGCATGCCTCAGGATGGAATTGTATCGTGAATGCAGGCCTATCAATCAGATCTAACCCTTCTACAGTTTTATCATTCGCATTAATATGACGTACCTTGAAATCAGCTCCCAAAATATTTTCATTGATATCTGAGCATAATCCAGAAGGATGAGGTGATAACATGCCGTTATTTGGATCTTCTAAAGCGTAGCCGTGATTCTGGCTGGTTATTATCACCTTACCTGTTTCAACATCTAAAACTGGTTGGTTAGTACCTCTATGGCCATACTTTAGCTTATATGTCCTCAATCCAGCAGCCAAACCCATCAGTTGGTGACCTAAGCAAATTCCCATAACAGGTATCTCAGAACGTACTGCTTCTGCTAAAGATTTCCTAGCCATTAAGGCAAGTCCATCATGTGCTGGATCACCTGGGCCGTTTGAAGCAAATATAGCATCAGGATTCCAGACGTCAACTATTGTCTTGAAATCAATAGAAGCGGGGCACCAAACTACCTCGAAACGATTGCATAATTCAGTTAAAATATTATATTTAACTCCACAATCTATCGCTACTAATCTTGGTAACTTTTGACCTGCGATATCAGTTGCTCCAGGATTTATTACTACAGCTTCATTACAAGTTACAGAAGAAACTAAATCTTCATGATCAGGAGGAGACATATTTTTCAATAATGAGTATATTTCATCTTCCTTCTCCAAAGGTCCGAAAGCGCATAGTAGAGTTCCAAATTCTCTTACCTTTTTTGTTAATTCTCTAGTATCTATTCCTTCTATGCCGGGAATATCATGTAAAAGCAGAAAGTCATGAACACTGCCAACACTATTTCTATGGTCGGGTATTTTAATTAATTGTTTACATATAACGCCCCTTGGATGGACTCTTGATGATTCAGATTGGCCTGGTATTATCCCATAATTACCCAATAAGGGCCAAGTAAATGTAAGTACTTGGCCGGCAAATGAAGGATCTGTTAAACTTTCTTGATAACCGGTCATTCCTGTTATGAAAACTAGTTCACCCTGAGAAATTATTTCTGAGCCAAATAACTTTCCCTCGAATCTAGAGCCATCTGCCAACAAAAGTACTCCTTTGTTACCTTTAGGGGCATTTTTTATCTTGGAATCTATCAAAACATCGGCTGCATCGGTAAATGTTGGGCAATCATTTACTCCCAAACATAAAGCCCCGGGGGAGAATCCTCGTCTAACTCCCGAGTCCGGCATCAGTAATGCTGCCAAACTACGACTATTAATCATTGAGAATAATATACTTAAAATAGATGCTAATGAATGAAAAATCATTCTTATTCAACGATGAAAACTTTTTTTTCACGAGCAGAGGGTAAGACTTTTATCTCTCCGCCTTCAAATTTTTTATCAGGATCAATTTTACCAACAAATGAATTTAGGAAAATAGCTAAAGCGGCTACCTCAGAGTGTGGCTGGTTACCAATAGAGATATTATAATCGGCTAGGCCAAAAACTTCTCCTGGAACTTTAGTTCCACCAACAATGATGATAATTGATTTATTATCAGGAATTTTAGAAATTGTCTTCTCTAATTCTTCCCCATACATTGTCAAATGGACTATAGTTGAAGAGTTCTCCTTAGAAATATTCCTTAGAAATTTTAATGGTTTTGGTTCATAATAACAATCAAAGTTTCCACCGAAGCGTGAAGTTACCGAAGACCATGTTTCGAGAGGAGATTTATCTTCTTCCCCACATAATATTATCTTATCGGCACCGAATGCACGAGCTGTGAGGCCCAAATGAGATGTTATTCTCTTATCTCTTTCCCTGCGATGACCGAGTCTAAGCACAGAAATATCATTTGCCCCTTTAGATGACATAGATGTTATGCGTAAGGGTCCTCTTCATCAGTATGTCCCTGATCACTAGTTATTTCAAAAGGTGAAGAAATATTCACATCCATATTAAGCATACTTGAACTAACCCATTGAAGAAGTAAGGCATCAAAAAAGAATTTTGAGCCTAAATATACCATAATTGAGAGTGTGAATAGTCTTCCAGAAGCAAATAAAGCAGATTCGGCACCTAATTCATCATAATGAAGAATTAACGGCTCTATTATGTAGAATATTCCTAGGACGATTAATAAACCACCTATATTTGAAATAGTAGCATTTCCTTTTTCCCTCCCCATTACGACGACAAAAGTTGATACAAAAATTATTACAGCAACCACTAAACTTAGAGTTTCAAACCCAAATTGACCAATCATAGATGAGGGGATTTCAGAGTCATTGACGGTATTTCCGCCTTTTTTTATCGATATCCACCAAAATAAAGCACTAGTCATCATTAGTGCACCTGACATCAATCCTCTTTGATTTATCATTTCCCTAACATGATGGGAGTCTTTTGGTTTTAATCTCTGTATTATTGAATCCATTATCAATAGAGTTTGTCCATCTGGGGCCTGATTATTAGATAGTCCACTACTACTTTGTAAGAGTTCATCACCTATGTCCTCTCCCATAGCCATTACAGGGTTGCATGTCTGTCACATCATAAAGGATACGTAGGATAGGAGGATAAGATGGCTGACTGGCGACCTATTATAAAATGCCGAAACGATGGTTTTCCTAGAATAATGGGCATCATTAATGTCACCCCAGACTCATTTTATAAAAAATCTAGAGTTAATAATCTAGAAGAAATATCAGAGAAGGCAATATTAATGGCTGAGAATGGTGCTGATTGGATTGATATTGGAGGCGAATCAACTCGTCCCGGTGCTTCTGAAGTAAGATTAGAAGAAGAGATTAATAGAGTTTCAACAGCAATCGAGATAATTAGGGATGAGTTACCAAACATTGGAATTTCCATAGATACAAGAAAATCTAAAGTTGCAATGAGTGCACTGAAATATGGCGCAGACATGGTGAATGATGTTTCTTCATTATCAGATCCTGAAATGAAAAATGTGATATTGGAAAATAAATGTCCGATTTGTATAATGCATATGAAAGGAATACCTGGAAATATGCAAAATAACCCGATTTATGAAGATGTAGTTACAGAAGTTAAACAATACTTGAGAGGGGTTAGCGAGGAATTAATAGAATCTGGAGTAGAAAGTAAAAATATTATCAATGATCCGGGAATAGGATTTGGTAAATTACTAAAACACAATTTAAAACTTCTCTCAGCAGGGAGAGAGATAATTTCTGATAATTCTATGCCACTTATGTGGGGAGTGAGTAGGAAAAAAATGTTCGGCGATTTATTAGGAAGGAATGAAACCAAAAATAGACTCGCAGGGACATTGGGTGTTGCGGCTATGTCACCAACAAAAGAAGTTGATATAATCAGAGTACATGATGTTCCAGAACATCTAGACCTGTTTAGGTCTATGGCCGCATTGGAGGAAGGATGATGTCTGAATATACAAAAAATATCATAGATATAGATGATAGTCTTCGCTTACTTGGAACTGCGCATGTAAGTACTACATCGGTAAATTTAGTAAAAGAACAGATTGCAGAATATAAACCTGATATTGTTGCAGTTGAACTCTGTGAATCAAGATTATCTTCATTAAAGAGGCCAGAAGGAATAGATAATGAAGACTTGATGAAAATAATTAATGATGGGAAGTCAGCTATGATAATATTGCAATCTGCTATATCAGTCCAGCAACGAAAAATGGGAATTAATTCAGGAGAGAAGCCTGGTGCTGAATTGTTGGCTGCGATTAATGTAGCTGATGAAGTTGGAATTCCTGTAGAATTAATAGATAGGGATGTGATTATTACCTTGAGAAGGGCATGGGATAAAATGGGAATTAGAGAGAAATTAAGAGTACTAAATTCATTATTATGGGAAGAAGTTGAAGAAGATGATATTGATTTAGAAGAGTTATTGGAAGATAGTGATTTGCTAAGTAGTATGATGGAAGATGTCTACAAAGTTGCACCAAATGCAGGTCATGTACTAATTAATGAAAGAGATGCTTATCTGAGTGGTAGAATACAACAAATACGTGATAAAGGTAGAATTCTAGCAGTTGTAGGTGCAGGACACCTATCTGGAATTCAAGATAATCTGAAAAAACCTTCTAAAGAAATGATTTCAAGATTACCAGAATTGGAGAAACAACCTAAGAAATCTAACTTACCTAAATATTTGATGTTATTGATTCCAATTATTCTAGCCACATTAGTTGGTAAAATGGCCTATGATGGAGATTTTACTAAAGTATGGGATTCTATTTCAGTCTGGCTAGTATTGAATGCATTACTTGCAGGAATAGGCATATTAATTGCTGGTGGACATCCTTTATCTGTAATTGTAGGTGCTTTGGCGTCACCATTTACATCCCTTAATCCGAGCCTCGCAGCAGGTTGGTTTGCAGGCTACACACAGATCAAAATGGTACCACCAACTGGAAAAGATGCTCAAGAATTCATAACACTCTCAGATTACTCAATATTTTGGAAAAATAAAGTAGGGAGAGTTATGTTAGTTGTGATAGGAGGGAATATTGGATCTACAGCAGGATCATTAATAGCGGGTGGTGCGATTTTCAATATATTCTTTTAGAATAAAAGGTGATATTTTATGAGTAAAAATATAGGAATAAGTATAGCCATATTAATTGCACTAATTGCATACTTAACTAATATATTTCTTTCAAGTATAAATTTCAACATTGGATCTAGCACTATAGCATTAATCCTAGGTTCCGTTATCGCTTTTTATATCCCTAACACTGGAGAAGGAGGGCGATGGATTATTAGTTATATATTACCAATTTCCATAATATTACTTGGTTTCGGGCTAAATCTAAGAACTTTTTTTGTACCTGAAATAGGTTTGTTTGGCATTGCTGTAGCATTTTCAACAGCAATAACTAGTTTCATAATATGCTATATCGCTGGTAAATATTTTAAATTAGATTTAGAGACATCTGTAGCACTTGGAGCAGGAGGAGCAATATGTGGCAATAGTGCAGTAGTAGCCGTATCACCAAGTTTAAGATTGAAAGAGGAAAGAGTAGCAGTAATTTTAGCAATTATTAATTTACTAGGATTGGTTACCTTCTTGTTAATTCCTCCATTAACATCGGTTCTTGGTTTGACAGAACAACAGGGAGGGATTTGGTCTGGGTCTGTAATTCATGCCGTACCTCAAGCCATAGCTGCCGGTGAAACAATAGGACAAGAAGCAATGATCATAGCGACTGCAGTTAAATTGTCTAGGGTGTCGCTTTTGTTTGTAGTGGTTCCACTATGCGCTTGGCTAGGAAATCGTATTAATAAGAAAAATAATCAAAATAAACAAATTGGAGTAATCCCCTACTTCGTACCAGGATTTATTATTGCTGCAATATTATCAACTTGGATTTTACCTCCTAATCTATCAGAGTTCTTGGCCATTATTGGAAAATATTTACTATTACCATTACTAGCATCAGTAGGATTTTTTATAACTAGAGAAAGTCTCAAAGATGCTGGTGGAAGCATTCTCATAGTTGGAATATTGGCAACTATTTCTATGTTAATTAGTAGTTATACAATGATAATAATGTTATCATAAATTGATAAAAAATGGGATAAATATGGACCTAGAAATTATATTAGGAGTTTTTCTAATCTTCATGACTGGGCTTGTTTTTTCACCATTGGGACTTGGTGGTGGAATAATATTTATGCCTATTCTTCATTATCTACTGGGATGGGAAATAAAAATAGCAATCTTAGGGTCGCTAATATTAGTTTGGTCGGTGGCGATGGGGAGTCAAATTGCCCACAATAGACAGGGTTTTGGAGATATAAAAATAGCAAAAAAAGGAAGTTTGTTTGCTATACCCGGGGCAATAATTGGGACAATTATTGGGTATTTGCTTATTGAAATAATTAACGATATCACCATAAAAATAATTGCCCTTACGATAGTTTCTTGGATATTATATAAAGCTGTAATTAGGATGATAAATAAAGAAGACATCACAGGAGAATCAATAGGAGAAATGAATGAGAAGCTCTGGTCAACTGGTGTTTTTTTTGGAGGAATGTCATCGGGTCTGCTTGGAATAGGAGGAGGAGGCATTTTTGTTACAACCAATCGTAATTATGGAGGATTTGATACCAAATCTGCATCTGGGACCTCTTTCATGTTGGCCTCAATGGTAGTTCCGACGGCTATTATTTCGCATATCCTAATTGATAAGTCTTTTTTCCAGTTATATGAACAGGCAACCATGTACGCAATCATAGTTCCTTTTTTAATTTCATTATTATCATTTAGTGGTGCTAAATATGCTGTCAATTACCTTCCAGTGAAATTTATCACTAGTTTATTCATAATCATAATTTCACTCAGTATGATTAAATATACTCAAGAAATTGTAATATATTTAGTTTAAAGTGATTCGATGATTATTGCAATTCCCTGGCCCCCGCCAATACACGCAGTTGCAACACCATATTTACCATCAGATCTCTTCAATTCATGTGCAAGGGTAAGAACAAGCCTTGTGCCCGTAGCGGCCAAAGGATGACCTAAACCAATTGCCCCTCCATTAACATTTACTTTAGATACATCTAATCCCAAATCTTTGATACATGCCACTGCTTGCCCTGCAAAGGCCTCATTAATTTCCCAACGATCTATATCGTCTACTGAAAGTTCTGCTTTTTCTAAGGCAAGGCGACTACTTGGTACTGGACCATGTGCCATTATAGCAGGATCTAATCCGACTACACCCCATGATACTATTCTCGCCAATGGATTATCTCCATCCTCAGAAGCCTTTCTTGCTGATTTCAATATTATTGCTGCAGCACCATCAACGACTCCGGAGGCATTGCCTGCAGTAACAAGAGAATCTGGACCAAAGTGTGTTCTTAGGCTCGCCAAGGATTCTGCAGAGGTACCTCTGACAAAATGATCTTCGTCGGATACGCTCACAGTCCCATTATGCGTCACTACATCTATAATTTCACTTTCAAAAATTTTGGAGTCTATACTTTTCTCTGTTCGATGATGACTTAATACTGCAAAATCATCAGCTTGTTGGCGAGTCACGCCTGTGCGGCTACATAATTCATCACTGGTCTGTGCCATAAAATATCCAGGAATTGAGTCTTTCAAGTTGGTAAATAAATAATCTTCCATATCTTTTGATAATTGTTCTCCTTTTCTTGGAGATCTGCCAAGTTTGTATTCATTCCTCATCCCTCTCATAACATGAGGGGCTTGACTCAGATTTTCCATTCCACCTGCAATAACTACTTCTGCTTCACCGAGGAGAATCAACTGTGCACCATATATTATTGATTGTGCGCCGCTACCACATAAGCGATTTAATGTCAACATAGGTACTTCTTGAGGAATTCCTGCTTTTAGCCCTGAATGTCTTGCTCCAAATATGGCTTGGTCAGAAGTCTGTAATGCGTTTCCCATAATGACATGATCAACTGAGGATGGATCCGTATTTGTCTTAATTAATGCGCCTTTGATTGCTATTGAGCCTAATTCTTCAGCGGAGATAGAAGATAATAATCCACCAGTTTTTCCATCTCCTCTTTTCCCCCCTAGCCATTCACAAAAAGGAGTTCTGGCACCCCCTATAATGACAATGTCTTCCGCAATCATAGTCTTCCGATGAACAGGTCATTCAAGAGGATGACGATTATAAATATCAAGAATCGTCAGGTAGTTCATTGATGGAGCCTAAATAATCTGGTAAATCTACTCCAGCCATCTTTGCTACATCATGAATCGGTGGTAAACTCTGTACTAAGCTACTAACAAAATTACTTGTCGCTGAAGATCCATCTCCAGATGCATTTCCTCCATCCCAAACTGTAACTTTATCAATTTTAAT
>CEWO01196717.1_pt1 | contig 11587 bp, 1 predicted proteins | sample 361561 | NCBI WGS metagenome assembly CEWO01 (sample SAMEA2623627, study PRJEB7988) | marine metagenome | isolation source: saline water (ENVO:00002010), including
ATAAAATAAACCAATAAAATCACCATTATTTAAACCATCTGAAACAGTAAAGGCAACTGTGTGGTTATTAAATGGATCACAACCATCATTATTACCCCATGGAGTGTCTAATTCTAATTCATTACCATCACAATCAAAACCTTCTAATGGATATACACAAGAACTATCATCATCTGTCGCCATTAAATCATAATTACATGCTATTGTATCTGTACAACCTGCCATTTCATCTGCATCACATACACCATCATTATCTAAATCATTATCAAGTACTAATCCATCTTCACATGAGTCACAAACACCATCTAAGAATTCACAAGATCCGTCATCTATATTTGCATTTTCATTATAATTACATGCATTTACATTTACACAACCTTCAATAATTAATTCACAACCATTAATGAAATCTGCATAACCATCTAAACAATCACCATTACAATCTGCATTAGCATTAGCATATATACATGAATCATCATCAAGAGTCGCTGCACCATCATAGTTACATGCAGAAGTATCAGTACAACCTGAACAAGAAGAATACTCACATTCATTAAAAACATTATAAGTACCTATTGGATCAAAATTACATGCTAATGCATCTAAACAACCTGTAAAAAGACAGAAGTCATCTTCTGTAGCATCTGAATTGTAATTTAATGCATTTGGATCAGTACAACCTCCAACCTCATTTTCATCACACGTTCCATCTAAATCAATATCATTAATGCAATTACCATCACAATCGTAATACTCATCTGGATATTCACAAGAACCATTATCTGTATTTGAATTTTCATCATAATTACATGCATCAGGGTTAGTGCAACCATATACATAATCAACACACGTTCCATCATCTGTATTTGCATTTTCATTATAATTGAATGCAGAAGAATCCGTACAACCTAAAATTACATCCAGACAAGTTCCATCATCATAACAAGCGCCTTCATTATAGTTAAATGCTGTTAAATCGGTACATCCCGAGATATAACAACACGAATCATCATTTGTATTTGCTGATTCATTATAATTGAATGCTAAAGAATCTGTACAACCAAAAATCGCAGTAATACAAGAACCATCATCTTCAGTGGCATCTGAATTATAATTAAGAGCGTTTTCATCTGTACAACCAAAAAATTCTAATTCATCACAAACACCATCGCCGTCAACATCAATTAAACAATTATTGTCACAATCGTAATACTGAATTGCATATTCGCAAGAGCCATTATCTGTATTTGACAAATCATCATAATTACAAGCAATTAAGTCTATACAACCAAATATATAAGGCACGCATGTTCCATCATCTGAATTAGCATCTGGATTGTAATTAAAAGAAGAAGGATCTGTACAACCTTCAATAACAGCAATACATGAACCATCGTCATAACAAGCTAAAACATTGTAATTTAAAGCTAGTAAATCCGTACATCCCGAGATATAACAACACGAATCATCATTTGTATTTGCTACTTCGTTGTAATTAAATGCAGATTCATCTATACAACCTTCTAAAACTCCCTCACATGAATTATCATCAGTATTTGCTGCTTCATTGTAATTAAATGCTGAAGGATCTGTACAACCTAAAACAACAGCAATACATGAACCATCATCATAGCAAGCTTCCTCATTATAATTAAATGCAGATTCATCTATACAACCGGAAATATTTAATGAATCATATGGACATGGGTCATCTGAATTATCCGCGAAATCAGGAGCTGGAGGATCACATGCAATCTCAAAATAAATATCGTCTCCTAAGCCATCACCATCTTCATCATAATACCATATAGTTTCATAGTAACAAGTTGAATCATCCAGATTAGCATTAGGATCAAAATTACATGCAGTTTCATCTGTACAACCAGCGAATTCACAAGAATCATCAGTTATAGTAGCATCTGGATTATAATTATCAGCTGTTTCATTAGTACAACCAATAACGCCCTCAATTTCACCACTGAATTCTGCTACAAGAATCTGGCCAAATCCATTAGCAATAAAAGTTTCAGAAAATGGTGGAGAAGGATTCATTAAAATATAATCAGCAACAAAACTTTGCCCATAGACAGACAAGATCCATGTAATGTACTCACCTGTTTCAAAACCATTATCTTCACCGGACTCAGAAGCAAATAAAGGAATTGCTAATTGATTATTATCAAAATCATCACACCAAACTTGATAACCAGCGCATTGCAATTGACCTAAATCATTTGTATAAAACCCACCTAACAAAGAACCACATGGAGGCTGAACACCAATTCCATTAAAAGTAACCGCCGATTGCGAGACCTGTATTGTCATATTACCATCAGTAATAGTATAATCAAAATCTAACGAATAACAAGAACCATCATCAACAGTTGCTTCAGAATTATAATTATAAGCTGACTCATTTGTACATCCTAAAATTGATGTCAATTCTCCTTCAAATGCTACTGACAGCAATTGGCCAAAACCATTTGACACAAAAGTCTCAGAAAATGGTGGAGAGGTATTCATACCAGAAGATGTTGCTAAAAAATCATCATTTCCGATAGACAAGCCCCAAACCAATTCTTCACCTGCTTCAAAACCATTGTCAAATCCAGATTCTGATGCCCAGGCAGCAAGTGCTAATTGATCACCAGTCCATTCTAAATAACCAGCATTTTGAAGATCACCGTTATTATTTGTAAAAAAAACACCTATTAAAGAGCCCAATGGTGGACTATCGCCATTAAATGTTACTACATCAGAACTTATCTGAATTGTCATATTACCATCAGTTATATCATAATTCCATTCTAAATCAACATCTAATGGTGTGTATTGACAGTCTTCAGCAGCAAATAAAGCAGAAGCACATTCATCTCCTGAATAATTATTTGCAGTTGGATCACTACAACCTCCACTAATGACTAAACATGATCCGTCATCAATTGTTGCAGATGGATCATAATTATATGATTCTGAACACATACAACCCGCAAAAACACAACTTTCCTCAGCAAATAAAGCAGAAGCACATTCATCACCTGAATAATTAGCTGCTAACGGATCGCTACAACCTCCACTTAAAACTAAACATGTGCCATCATCAGCAGATGCCTGATCATCATAATTATAAGCATCTGGACATATACAACCTTCAACTGCTTCATCATAAATACAATTAACATTAAAATAACTAGTTACAATAGGTCCTAATCCAGGACAATAATTAGAAGCTAAAGGATCATCACACGCATTTAATATCATGCACATATCTCCATTCGGTACCGCCATCCCATATTCACATTCACATGTAAGCTCTACCTCATCATCAACTACACCAGTCCAATCAGTAAAATCAGCAGAAGCAAGCCCAGAAAGTGCATTACCATTATATACCGTTCCTGTAAGCTGACCATTTGGTTCAACCATTACCGCATTTGAAGCATAATAATCAAATCCATCATAATATGCAAACCACGAATAAGCTTCGGCCTCCGAAAAACCATCAATATTAGGTGTCGTTGAATCATCTCCCTGCGCAGAAATAGCAATCATACCATCTCCACTCCATGTATTAAAACCACCACAATAAAATTCACCATCTATTTGAAAAAAAACACCAATTAATGCACCCACTGGCATTACCTCTCCATTTAAAGTTGGAGGAACCATTTCCCAAAGAGAAAATTCTCCCACAGAAATAGTAGAAGAAACACCTGTATTAGGCTGTTCCCATACCAATGGAACAGGCTGACTAAAAGTAAACCCACAGACTAGCACAAAACACAATAAAACAAATCTTTTCATAAAAAAATATTTTAAATTACTAACTATTCAACACCTCTAAATAAATGAACATATCCATCATATGATTCTTTTCTTTTAGAAGCACGATTATATAATTCCAAAGTATAAAAATATACCCCATCACTTAACTCTTTATCTTCAAAGGTATTAGTAGTGCCATCCCACAAAGAACCTTGAAAATCATAATTACTTTGAGAATGAACTATAGATCCCCATCTATTATAGACTATAAAACTAATATTGTCATGCACTCCTTCGATCAGTTGAGTGGCTAAAAAAACATCATTATTAAAATCTCCATTAGGAGTAAATGCGTTAGGCAGTGTTAAAGGACATGAAAAACCAATGCTTTGAATATAAGACGTGTCGCAAATATGGTATTCTAAATAATACATACCATAATCACTAACAGTGATATCTACTTCATAAGGAGTTTCATAATTTATTGTTACATTTTCAGCACCAGCTCCAATTGGCTCCCAATAACCTGGATCAATTAAAATATTCGCATTAGATGCCTCGTTGTTAATATACACTTGACCATTTAGCACACAAGCAACATGAGTAGAAACTCCAATTTCTGGAGCTTGTTTCTCTATATAAACGGTAACAAAATCTTCCGAGCCACAAGAGGAAAAAGAAAATAAATATTCATCATAACAACACTCCTCATCAGAGTTAATCGGGCTAAAAATAATATCTGTTTCAAGAGAATTAGAATCAAGGATCTCAATTTCAGTATTATTATCTAATAATTCACTAGCCGAGGGAGAAATTAAACTCCAGGAACCATTGTCAACAGAATATGCCTCCAGAGTAGTTTCAAAATCACAATATAAATAAGAAGGTTCTGCTGTTGCAAGTGGGGTGATTGTAACCATATCAATATTAAGAATTACCTGTTCTCCACAATCATCGGTAAAGATTAATTGATACAAGCCATAATCGGATACAGAAACATCAGTATTATCACTAAATGGGTTTGAAAATGACACACTACCTTCACCACTAGCAGACCAAGAGCCAGAGATCGAAGAAGTACCAACTACACTAACACTAAAATCTTCTAAACAACTTGGGTTAGAATTAGAAGTCAATAAAATTTCCATTTCACTACTAGAAGGCTCATTTATGACAAATGTTTCAATGTAAGAACAACCTAAAACATCTGTAATATTTATAAAATAAGTACCTGGCACTAAATTATTAACACTGGAAGCAGTAGATCCGTTAGACCACAAATACTGATAAGGTCCTGTTCCTCCAGATGGATTAACAATGGCTTGACCATCAGTTAATCCAAAACAAGAAACATCTAAAGTTGTAATATTAGATAAAATCAAAGAAGGTTCATCAACAATAAAATTATCTTGAGCAGTACACCCATTCGCATCTTCAACAGAAACAGTATAATCACCTGCCGACAATGAATTTATATTAAAAAAGCCATCAACTGCATACTGATAAGGAGGTGTCCCGCCTGATGCAGATGGTAAAATAGAACCATCAAATGATCCATTGCATGAAGCATCTGTTACAGTGGCAGATAATTGTAGCTCTTGATTAGGTTCTTCTACAATTAAATCTGATAAAACAAAAATACATCCATTCACATCAGTAATTGTCATTGAATATGCTCCAGTAAATAAATTATTAGGGTCTGCTCCACCACTCCAATTTTCATTATAAGGTTCTGTCCCCCCCTGTATAAATGAGACACCGGAACCTGTATTTTCACCAAAACAATCAACATCAAACATTGTTGCAGTTGCTGAAAGGATATCAGGTTCTATAATAATGAATTCATTAGTCGAAAAACAATTTTGAATATCTGAGACAGTAACTTCATAAAGGCCAGGTTCTAAATTATTAATATCCTGACTGATCTCTCCGTTTGACCAAAGATATTCATATGGTGGATTTCCTCCAGAAATATTTAAATTTATAATCCCATCATTTTCACCAAAACAAGAAATATTTGTTACTGACTCATTAATTAAAATTGGATTAGGAGTCGCAACATTAAAGGTCTGTTGATATTCACAATTATTTTCATCAGTAATTGTTATTGTGTAATCACCCGTGCTAACATTTACTAAATCCTCAACTTGTGCACCATTAGACCAGAAATAACTATAATCACCAACACCCCCTTCTACGGTTATACCTAATGCGCCGTCAGATGCACCACTACATGAAACAGGCTGCATTGTAAAATCAATAATAGAGATTGCAGTAGGCTCATCTAACACTATGTCTATCAAATCAACTTGACAATTATTTTCATCTAAAATAGTACAGGAATATATTCCCGCAGTTACATTATTTAAATTTGAATCTGTGCTACCATTACTCCAATTAAACTCATAATTGCCTGTACCTCCTGAAACATCTACATTAATAAAACCATTACCACCCTCATTACAAGAAATTTCAAATCCATTATATTCAGAAACAACTACATCTTCAATAACTAAAGGATCTGGATCAGAAATACTAAAGTAAACTTCTTGTTCAAATACCATACAGTCAAAAATATCAAAGGGGGAAAAATAATAATCTCCTGATGGCAAATTATCAAATACAACTACCGAACCATTTTGTTCAATGACATCATTTGAGTTAACCTCCCCTAATAGAATTGTATATTCATCTGTTCCACCAGTTAAGGCAATTGTAATAGACCCATCTGTAATATCATTAACACCGTCATTATTATCATCAACAAAGCAAGAGACATTTTCAACCTCATAGTCATAAATAAACTGATCGGGAGAATCTACAACTAATACAGACTGAAAACTACAACCAAAAACAGGGCTAGTATTATCAACACATTCAATTAAAACATTATACTCTCCAATAGACAAATCACTTATTTCTGATCCACTTCCGCTAAAATTATTACTACTACTCCAAGATATCTCATAATCTGAATCATTTTCTGGGCATTCGCCAAGTTCGTATGCTGTAATACCATACCAATTTTCTGCCTGACAAGAATTAAAATATGTAACAAAATCACAACCACACACCTCATTTGGTGTTGAAGGACATGACACATCTAGGTCAATAACATCGTCATTAATACAATTTTCATTCATAATGCTTGAAACAATAATACTACCATCAGATAAATCATAACAATTTGCATTGATTATTTCAAATTCTGCTAATATCGATTCGGGAGGTAAAATTTGAAAACCTTCTCCAGAAGCACATCCACCAGGAAAACCCAAATCTTCAACTTGAATCAAGTAATCACCTGCATCCAATCCTGTAAGAGTTACCACACCTGGAAAATTAACATTGGTATTTTCCTGAATTACTTCACCAGTACTTAAATTAAACCACATATAATTCCAAGGTCCAATTCCAGACGGAGTAAGAATAGCAACACCACCAGTAGTATTAACAGTTTCACATGTTGGATTAACAATACTAATTGATGACTCATCACATGTTGGACAATCAAGCTGTAAACCTTGAATATAATATGATGGATCATCTATACATTGATTCAAGGCCGCTGAATTCTCCCAACTGCCTGTTTCTGAATCTGCAAAATTTAAAATTTCAATAATTAAGCTAGCTTCATTAAAAGCAGGTGGACATGATTGAGTAGATATCTCCCAACAAAAAGTCCAAGGACCATTATTTCCATCACCCCAATTATTACTAGGATCTCCGTCTAAAGAAGCGCCATTCGCTCCTTGTGTAGAATCATACCACCAGCCAGGTGAAGAAATCACTTCTCCTGTAATGCCTGCAACAACATCCCCTGTCCAAATCCACTCTCCAAAATTGCCCTGACTTTCAGGCTGTCCAACTGGCTGTAATGTACTTAAATCCCATCCAGGACCAAACAAAGGAACAATACCATGCATCCAATTTTGAGTACTAGGAGTATTATATGTTTCTACTTCATAACATATTTGAACAGTGGTTTCTGATGGATAAGTTGAAAAGCCAGTGAATTCAGGATCATCCGTAGGAGCAGGCACCAATTCTATCCCAGCATCAACAATACAATCATCATCCTGCGCATTGACAAAGCATAAAACAAAAAACGCGAAAAGAAATAGAACGTATTTTTTTTTCATTTTAAATACTGATAATTTTATGCAGAATTAATTATTTTTTGGGCTATAATACTAAACCTCTAAATATACGAAATTTATCTTATAGATAAAAAATAAAATTCTTAGCGACGCAGAGTAACTCGACCATGAGAAAGCGTTACACCTTCCGAATCCTTAATGATATAAAAATAATCTGCTGTAGGAACATTCTTCCCTTTCCATTTACCATCCCAATATTCATTGTTTTTTTCAGAATAAAAAACTAAATCACCCCACCTGTTATAAACTTCAACTTCCGCATCTAAATATGCATCCATTGCTCCTATAACCCAGTAATCATTTACACCGTCTCCATTTGGAGAGAATCCAGTAGGTATTTCAGCACAATTATATTCTTCTTCTAAAACATAATTATAAACAACTGTACAACCGTATTGATCATCTGTAATATTTAACGAATACACACCTATAGCAAGATTTGTTAAATCTTGATCTGTTATAACTTCATCATATATACCATCATAATTTAAATCAATACCCCAGAAATAGGTATATGAAAAAGATGGATCATCATCACTTAAAATCTCTGGAAAACTTATAGAACCATCAAATGAAAACTCACAATCTGGCATTTCAATATTATCAAAAATACCATCTGCATCTAAATCTAAATGATTAATTATAATTTGTGATGGCGCATCTTGACTATCAATATAATCCCACCCTAATTGGAAATCAAAAATTTCAGAACAATCATTATCATCACTAACAATTAAGCTATAATCACCAGCAGATAAATTAGAAAATTGCACTATTGTGTCATTAATAACAAAACTATTATTCACTCCATTAGAGTTATTGATTAAATTTAAATTAAAAGGCAAATTTTCTCCCGTAAGATCTGCAACAACAACACCATTAGCTGGATCAATAAGTGTATCGCTTCCAAAAATGGTAATATTATCATACATATAACAAGGTTGTGTAACATCAATAATACTCATGTCAATTGCAGGTGGTTCATAAATTACAACAGGTAAAGAGACATAACACCCTTCATTAAAATTCAAACCATTTGGCGCAGCCAAACCTAAGTCAGCAACAGAAAAATCAGTAACATAAAAACCATTAATATCATAAATATCTAATCTATATTCACCAGCAGGTAAATTATCTATAATAATATCACCCTCTTCAATGATATTAACCCCCACAATTGGATATTGAACACCATCATCTTCTAAATAAACTAAATCTTGAGTGCCAGCATAATATAGCCCCCAGTTCCAATTATTGGGGAGTCCACCTTGGAAAACAGCTGTCACAGCACCATCAGATGAGCCATTACATGAAACAGAATCAATTTGTTCAATACTTGCTTCCAAAGAAAATGGAGGATCGATCAACTCTATATTTTGTATTGTGTCAAGTGTACACAAACCATCACTAACAACTAGTGAATACGTACCTGAAGACAAATTATTAAACTCAATTATAGTCGACATTGGACCATAGTAATAAGGTAAAAAATCATTCTCATTTAATATTCCATCATTGTCAGCATCAGGATCATTATTTTGGCAATTTTCTACACAAACACCAAATTGATTGTAAACTGCCCCAGTATTACAGTTGTTTATACATATATCATCTACTGTCCCAGCAATACCATCAGGGCCAGAAGTATACTCACCATCTCCATCAAAATCTAGATTATTAAAAAGATTAATTTCACAAGGGAGAGGATCTAATTCTGCACTTATAGAATTAACTAAACCACCACTAGAATCAAAACATTCAACAAAATAATTTCCACTACCTCCTTCCACTTGAACACCAATGATTCCATCAGATGCCCCTGGACAACTTGTACTATAACCATTGTAATCATTATCTCCTAAATCACCATCAAAATCTGATATAAAAACATTATCAATACTAGAATAAAGTAATTCTGGCTCGGAAATAAGAATAGGACCAAAAACACTTGAACAACCTGTCAAGTTGTCTTCAATATATAATTTATAATAACCCGGTGATAAATTTTCAATATCTGAATCATTAATATTTTCTAGTAGAGTATCATTACGAGTCCATGTGTATGTAAAACCTTCACCGTTATCGGAATTTAAAGAATTAGCCTGTATCCATCCATCATTAGCCCCATAACAAGATATATCAAAACAAACCTGACTGTCATCTGTAGGTTGAATTAAATCAAATTCAATATTATTTGGAGTTGAAATATCAAGAGTGATAGCTTGAGAACATAATCTAGAATCAAAAACAGTTAGCTCATATAATCCAGATGGAATATTACTTAAATCTGCTTGATTTTCTTGACCGCTTAAATCAATTAGCTCGTTATTCTCATCAAACGCCACCCAACTATATGCATAATTAAATTCTATTCCCTGACCTTCGCCACCAAATACATTGATGTCAATTGCACCATCAGAGGCTCCAAAGCAAGAAACACCAAATCCATCAAAGGATTCATTTGAGTGATAATCTGTAGAAGATGTAGAAATTTGAATTTCATATGGCTCAGTAATTACAATTTGCATTTCTCTAATACAAGATGCATATTGCACAGCATCAAAGGCACTATCCTCCTGTAAAAAGTAATCATAATTTGCATCAAAAACAGATAATATATAATTACCTCCTATTAATCCTTCTATATTACCAGATGGTAAATCTTCTAATTGACCAGACTGAACAAGGCTTAATTGCTCAGAACCGTCCGCCAGCTCCTCAATTATCTCTAAAACATAACTATATGAACCAACACCACCATTAGCATTCAAATTAATCAAACCATCTGAAGCCCCATAACAAGACACACCATAGTCAAATAAATCTCCTTCTTGATATAAAACCAAATCTACATCATTAGCTGACACAAAATGATTAATAGACACTTCTATATCAACCGGATTATCTGGTTCCTCTAGCAAAAATGTTTGTTCAGCAATACATGTAGAAGCATCACTAAAAGAAAAATTTTGATCTTGCACAACCACAGTGTATACACCCGGTGCTAAATTATATATACTTGAATCCGAACTCATAAAACCATTTGGACCACTCCAATCATAAAAATAATTCTCCCCAATACCTTCACCAGTACCTCCAGAAACCGAAATATTAATAAATCCATTTTCAGAACCATAACATGACACACCATAGTCTCCATAAATTAATAAATTATCGTTATCAATTTCTATATCTTGAAGCCAATCATCTGCTTCTCCATCATTATCATAATCAACGAAAGAATTACCAATAATATCCTGAAAAATATTAACGCCTACTCCATCAGGTTGTGTAAGTATAAATTCATAGGTATTAGAACAATTGTTCTCATCAGATAAAACTAAATAATAGGTGCCTGCAGGAACACCGTCTAAAGAATTAGTTTCAACACCAAAATCAGTTGGATCAATAGGATTAGTATTAATATCATTTAAATACCAATCATAAGTATACTCCCCCACTCCACCAGAAAAATCAAAAATAGAAGAAACACCGATCTGTCCATTATTGACACCTGAACAAGAAGTAGAGTAACCATTATAATTGGTAATAAAATCCTCTGCATCGCCATTAAGTAGTTCGATTTGATCAGGTTCACTCATATAATACTCGAAGAAACATGAACAACCATTGGCATCAAGCGCCTCTTCAGCAAAATAACC
>CEWO01176540.1_pt1 | contig 11583 bp, 9 predicted proteins | sample 361561 | NCBI WGS metagenome assembly CEWO01 (sample SAMEA2623627, study PRJEB7988) | marine metagenome | isolation source: saline water (ENVO:00002010), including
TCGTCCTGATGTGGAGAGTATTTGCATTTTTCTAAGTATTGAACTTGAGCTATAAAATCAGAAATTATCTCATTAGACAAGTTTTTCTTAATCAAGATATTATTTATTTTCTCAAGGCTTAACTCAGCCTTTACAATTGAAAATTTAGATGAAACATAAATAAGTAAAATACTTAAAAGCTCGGACTGTAATTTCTCATACTGCTTGCTCAATAATAGTAAATTTAATTTATCTAGTTGATCAAGGGATTTCTTTGAATAATTTTTAGTAAATAAAAGATAAAAATCTAGATGACTTTTTTTCAGCAAGAATGCCAAAAAGATTATTAAAAAACCAACAAAAATCAATACATAAAACACAATAGATGCAAGAAATTTTTTTTGAGTCAAAAAAGAGGTATTAGAGAATTTAATAAACTTAATATCTTCATTAATTAAATCTATTTTTTCTTTACTTACATTTTCGAGAGTATATGATTTTTCACCCACCTGATCTCCGCCAACAGTAATGCGCTTGGCGTCTGAATTTAAAGTAATATATTTTTTTATTTTTGGATTAAAAAAGTTAAAACTTATAGGATTTAAATTATACACTCCCTTATACCTTGGGACAATTAAATACTCATCTTTTTTATAACCCCTAACCCCCCTATAGTTGATATTAATATTATCTAAATTATTAGGCTCAAAAACTTCTATTTCCGAATCAAACTGTACTTCTGGACTGTTTACAATAGTTAAATTTCCTGAACCAGACACTTTCACTGTGAATGTAGATGATTCATTTACACCAATTGAATCTTTGTCCAGATCTACCTCAATACTAAAATCTCCTATTGCTCCAGAAAAATTATCTGGGCGACCTAATTCTGGCAAATCCAAGACATTAATAGACATTTTTTTTGACTGAGCAGTATAATCCACTTGTTGATTAATCGACATATTAAAAAAATCTCTTCTATTTGTAGGTATACTAGCAATTAAGTCTAAACTTAATGGAGTAATAATCTGTTCACCTGATTTTCTAGGAATTAATACAACTTGCTTAATGACTGCAGAATTGTAATTTTCTCCCTTGAATTGTTGTTTTTTTGTTGAGCTATCCACCTCAATATTATTTACCCAAAAATCGCCATATTGAATAGGGTTTTGAGAAACGCTGCCGATATTTAAATTAAAGTATAATGTATATGTAAGTACAATTGGCTCACCAACATAACATGTTGTTTTATTGGCTGTAACATTCAGATGAACTTTACGAGAAACAATATTGTAGGGCGTGTTTTGCTTTTTGTCTGTACTGTTTTTTTGAACTTGTATCGTTACAGGTCTTGTACCAATAGTTTTACCCTTGGATTTTATAGAAGCAGGTAAAATGGTAAAAACACCAACTTTTTTAGGTTTTAAAATATATGTGTATGATATTTTTTGAGACATTTCACCATTAACAATGGATGTACTACTAGACTTACTTGGACCTCTAATGATTTTAAATTCAGTAAATGGTGGGGGTGTGAAATTTTTGCCACTATTTTTTAGCACAAATGAAATCTCAAAACTTTCACTAAGGCTAACCTTATTATCACTAACAACTACTTCAAATTCCTGAGAAAACAATGTAATACTAAAAAATATATATATGTATAGTAAACCTAAGCGCATAATCACCAATCTTTTTCAAGTTGTTTTGATTTAGTTTGCATTTTTCGTTTTTGCATTTCTTCTTGAACACGTTGTTCATCTCTCTCTAGAGCATCTAAAATTCTTTCAATATCATCTTTTGACAAATCAACATTTTGACGTTGATCATTCTTATTCTCCTGTTCATTTTTATCAGAATCCTGCTGTTTTTGACTTGATTCTTTTTGCCCCTCAGAATCATCCTGAGAATCTGTTTGATCTGATTTTTTTTTATCATTCTCTAAGTCCTCTTCTCCATCAGTTTGACCACCATTCTTATTTTGATCTTGCTCGTCACTATTCTCTTGATCTTGCTCGTCACTATTCTCTTGATTCTGTTTTTGCATAATAGAAAGTGTTTTTGACAAATTATATCTAGCTTGCTCATCGTCGGGATTAATACGTAAACAATTTTTATAGGCCTCTACAGCTTCTTCTAATTCTTGTTTTTTTAGAAAATTATTACCCATATTATAATAGGCATCTGATTTTATATTCTTGTCTTTGGTTTCAGAGATCACCTCTTTTAGTAAACTAATAGATTCATCATAACGATCTTGTTTAAATAACGCATCTGACAAATTAAACTTTGCTTCTTCAAACTCTTGATTTTTTAAAATAGATTTTCGATAGTCAACTTCAGAATCTACAAATAAACCTTTATTATATGAATTATTTGCATCTCTTGCAATCTGTCTCTCATTTTGGGCAAACATAAAAGTTGTAAAAAAAAGAATATATACAAAAATTACTTGTTTCATCTATTACTGTTTAATTATATGACGTATAAAATTAATTCGCTTGTGCGTTAAGATCAAATCTAATAAAATAAAGAATAACGCAAAACCTAAAAACCATTGAAATTGATCCTCATAATCAGAAAACATCTCTTCTTCAGTTGATGTTTTATCAAGAATATTGATGTTTTGAAATATAAACTTAACCATATCATTTGTTTGGTTTGATTTAATAAAAGCACCATTGTAGTTAGCAGCAACAGTTTCTAGTGCTTTTGCATTTGCTTTGGATATTACGACATTTCCATTTTTATCTTTTTTGTAACTAATGTCAGACTGAGTTTTAATGGGTATAGGCCCACCTGATTCAGTACCTATATTAATTGTACAAACAATAGTTTTTTTATCAGATAATACTGTACTTAATTGCTGATAGTTACCCTCATGGTCCTCACCATCAGAAATTAAAAAAATAATTTTACTCCTTTCATTATTATCAAAAAATGAATCTGAGAGCATTAATGCACTAGATAGGTCTGTACCTTGTATATTTACTAAATCTGTACTGATGGTTTTGATTAATAATTTAGCCATTGAATAATCAAATGACAAAGGCATTAAAGGATATGCCTGGCCCGCATAAACAATTATCCCTACTCTATCAGAAACCATTTTATCAATTGTCTTAGAAAGAACTTGCACACTTTTTAACAATCTATTAGGAGCTACATCCTCGACTAGCATACTTTTTGAAACATCTAATGCAAAAACAACATCGACTCCCTCCCTGTTGACTTTTTTTAATTCTATACCCATTCTTGGGCCCGCTAAAGCTAAAATTAAAAATACTAAAGCAGTTAACTTTAATATAAAATGTACAATTTTAATAACACTACTATAATTAGGGTTTATTTTTAGAAAGGTGTCTTTATTAAATTTATTCTCAACAATATCCTTTTGCCATATATAATAAATGTAAAAGACTAACAATAATACAATTGTTAAAAATAAAAGATTTAATAATTCTGGTTTCGAAAAATCCATTAAACAATTCTTTTAAAAACAGTATAATCTAAAATCATTTCAAGTAAAAAACACAAAAAAGCAAATAAACAAAATATAAAATAATGTTCCGTTACATTATAAAACTTAATCTCTTCGATCTCTGTTTTTTCCAATCTCTCTATTTCATTGTAGACTCTAGCTAATTCACTTTTTTTATCTGCTCTAAAATATACTGCACCTGTGGTGTCAGCAACTACCTGCAACATATTCTCATCAATATTTGATGGAACATCATAGTATACAGAACGACCAAATATATCTTTCCCTGGATATGGAGCCGTTCCATATGAACCTACACCAATAGTGTAGGTTTTAATATTAAATTCACGTGCCATATCAGCAGCGGTTATTGGGTCAATAACACCGCTATTATTTTCGCCATCAGTTAATAAAATAATAATTTTACTTTTTGCTTTACTATCCTTAAGTCGGTTTACACAATTACCAATACCTAAACCAATTGCAGTACCATCAGTTAACAAACCAGTCTTAACTCCTTTCATCATATTAATAAGTATATCGTGATCCGTTGTCAGTGGACATTGAGTGAAACTTTCGCTTGCATAAGTCACTAGACCTATTCGGTCATTTTTTCTTCGCTTAATAAAATCAACTGCCAACTCTTTTGCTGCATCCAATCTATTTGGCTGAAAATCTTCAGCCAACATACTGCTAGAGACATCCATTGCAATCATAATATCAATACCCTCACGCTTTAAGCTATCTTCACTAACACTCTGAGTTTGTGGCCTAGCTAAAGCTATAATAATTAATACAATAGCAATAATTCGCAAAATGAATAAAGAGATGAAAAAAGATGATTTTAAAGACGATAAATCACTATCAAAAAGACTAAAGGGAATGCGGGAATATTGTATTTTATTTTTATAAAAATAAAATACAATAACAATCGGAATAATTAATAGTAACCAGAAATAAAAAGGATTTAAAAAATTCATAATTATATCTTTTTTTCACTTGAACTGGAGAAAGAATTATCCTTTTTTTCATCACTATCCTGTATCTCATTAATAACACTATATTCCTTAATAAATTTTTCTACATGGAAAAAAGAAGTTTCTCCTTCTTTATCAGATGAAACTCCCTTGGCAAACTTTACAATATCACTCGTTCTAAAAAAACTAGACATCCAACTCTTATTAATTTTTAAATCTTCAATTATTAATTTTAATTCATGCGTGCTAGACTCTAAAGCGGGAATATTAAACCTAAGCTCTAAATAACCACGGAAAATTTCGGAAAGTTTGGTATAAAAATTTATATACATTTTATTTTTTAAATAATTCTTGCTTTTTAATTCCTTCAATTGATCAAGGAAGTAAATATCAATAGGTATTTCTGGATCTATTTTATTAACTATAGTTTCTTCCTTACTTTTAAAAAACTTAAACATTAGAAAAATAATAAACGTCAATAACAATACACATAATAAATATGGAAGATAAAACATTAGCTCCTTCAATTTAAATGAAATTTTTTTAGGAGGCTTGATGTCAAAAAATTGATTAGCTGTGTCAACGGGAAGTGATAAAAAGGTGACAGAAACAGCATTTGTGAATAAACTGTCTTTTTGAGCAATCAGTACAGGGATTGAATCTAAAATAAATTGCCCAGTGTCAAAAGAGGTTAGCAAAAAACTCTTATAACAAAATTCATCTTGATTATTTCGGTCAAACAAAGGAGAATTATTCAATAATTCAAAGTCTTGAAATAATAAATTTGAATCAGGAAAAAATATCTCATTTTTATCCGCTTCATAAATTTTTATAGTTGCATTAAACTGCTCACCTATTCTTAATAAATTGGTGTCAACTTCCAATGTCACACTTTGTGATAACATATTATAAGAAATAAGTAGTATATATATTAAGATGTATCTCATTTGCTCTTAAACAATTCTAATAATTTTTTTATATAGGATTCCTGAGTAGACATATTAACAATCGACGCGCCTGATTTTAAAAATGCATCTCTAAAATACTCTAGTCTTTGATTATATTTTTGTTGTATTTTATTTCGAACCTTAGAATCAGATGTATCTATCCATTGATATAACTCATTCTCTGTGTCATAAAATAAATTTAACCCCATAGAAAATACTTGTTCTTCAAATTTATCAAAAACACGAATACCTGTTAAATCATGTTTTTTTGCAATTAATCTAACTGAATTATCAAATTTGTCATCAATAAAGTCAGATAACATAAATACAATTGACTTTTTTTTAACTACGTTATTTAGATATTGAAAGGCTTTAGATATGTTTGTTTTATTCGAATTGGGGGTGAAATTGATAAGTTCTCTTATTATTCGTAAAATGTGTTTTTTACCTTTTTTGGGAGGAATAAATAATTCAATATCATCAGTGAAGAAAATCACACCTACCTTATCATTATTCTGCATTGCAGAAAAAGATAAAACAGCACAAATTTCAGTAATTAAATCCTTTTTTAATAAACCAGACGACCCAAAGAACTCTGATTTAGAAACATCTACCATTAACATCATTGTCAACTCACGTTCCTCTTCGAATATTTTAATATATGGTTCTGATAATTTAGCTGTCACATTCCAATCAATGTCTCTAACATCATCACCAGGCACATATTTTCTAACCTCACTAAAAACCATACCTTTACCCTTAAAGGCACTGTGATACTGTCCAGTAAAAAGATTATTTGTTAATCTTTTTGTTTTAATTTCTATTTTACGAACTTTTTTTAATAGCTCTGATGTTTCCATTTAAGGTACTTCAATTGTGTTAAGAATTTGATCAATAACATGTTCTGTAGTAATATTTTCTGCTTCTGCCTCATAAGATAAACCAATCCTATGTCTTAAAACGTCATGACAAACAGCTCTAACATCTTCTGGAATAACATAACCTCTTCGTTTAATGAAAGCATAAACCTTTGATGCTTTTGCTAAATTTATACTTCCTCTTGGTGAAGCGCCAAAACTAATCAATGGAGTTAAGTCATCTAATTTATATTGCTCAGGATTTCTAGTTGCAAAAATAATATCAAGAATATAATTCTCGATTTTTGGATCCATGTATATTTCATTGATTAGCTTTCTAGATGATATTATTTTCTTAATAGAAACTACGGGCTTAATAGACTTAGTATTATTATCAAGGTTGTTTCTAACAATCATTCTTTCTTCATCCTTAGTAGGATAATTAATAATTGTTTTTAACATAAAACGATCTGTTTGAGCTTCTGGCAAGGGGTATGTACCCTCTTGTTCAACAGGGTTTTGCGTAGCTAATACTAAAAAAGGTTCATTTAACACGTATGTTTCATCACCTATTGTAACTTGTCTTTCTTGCATTGCTTCTAATAATGCACTCTGAACTTTTGCAGGGGATCTATTAATTTCATCAGCTAAAATAAAATTAGCAAAAACTGGACCTTTTTTAATATTGAAATCACCTGACTTAATATTGTAAACCAATGTACCTATTACATCAGAGGGCAATAAATCAGGAGTAAATTGTATTCTATTAAAATCACCTTTTATTACTTTTGACAACGTGTTAATTGCAAGAGTTTTTGCAAGTCCCGGAACACCTTCTAATAAAATATGCCCAGATCCTAAAAGGCCAATTAAAAGACGTTCTATCATATGCTTTTGACCAACTATAGTTTTATTTATTTCCAAGAAAATATCATCTATAAAGGCACTTTCTTTAGAGATTTTTTGATCAATTAATTCAATATCTTTTGTTATCATATAAATTCAAATTTTATATTAAAAAACCCAAAACTATTAAATAATGCTTATTTCTTCAAGAAGGATAACGAAAAAATTTATTTTTTATTACTTAGCGTATTTTGAATTTGGAAATTAAGTTTTGATGCATATTGTGCATTCATTGGAACCAAAGGTAATCTAACTTGATTAGAGGAACATATTTTAAGTTGGTATAGTGCTTCTTTAATTCCTGAGGGATTACCATTTACATAAAACAAATCAACACTTTTAAGTAATTCATAGTGGCATTTTCGTGCTAAATCAATATTACCACTAAGAGTTGATTGAACCATTTTAGAAAACAATGAAGGCAGTGCCATTGCCTGAACCGATATAACACCAACACCTCCAAGTAACATTATTGGGAATGTCATTTTATCATCACCAGATATAATCATAAAATCATCTGGACAACTAGAAAATAAATCCATACATTGTTCAATATTTCCAGAGGCCTCTTTAATGCCAACTATATTTTGACAATTTTCAGCTAGTGAAACCACTGTTTCAACTGACATATTTACAGAAGTTCTTGAAGGAACATTGTACAATATAATGTCAACAGGAGACACTTTTGACAGTTTAGAATAGTGCGCAAATATTCCAGACTGAGAAGGTTTATTATAATAAGGACAAACTGATAAAATAGCTTCTATACCATTAAAATCAAATGACTTAATCTTGTTAACCACTTGTATTGTATCATTACCACCAATGCCAACAATAATTGGCAAACGATTGTTAACAATTTTTTTCACATAATTAATAACTTCATTTTGTTCATCAAATGTCAAAACTGCAGATTCACCAGTGGTTCCCATAACTACTAAATAATCTATTTGGTTCTTAATTAAATGATTAATTAATTTTTTTAGTGAATCAAAATCAATTGAATTATCTCGATTAAACGGTGTTATTAACGCAACACCAGTACCTTTTAAATTTTTATTTCTCATTATTATGATTGATTATTTCTAGATAATGTATAATATTCTTAATAAAATAGTTTAATGATTTAATTTTTAATTTAAATATTAAATCATAATCTATATCATTATTATTATAAGACATGCCTATTTTGAAATGGGCATTAGACATTAGTGACATATATTTGACTGGAAAACTATTTTTCAGCGACAAGTTAATTAATAAATCAAATTTATTTCTTAAAAAAGAATTTGTTTTTAAATTATTAGGTATGCCAAAAAAACTTACATCTTTTGAGTTGAAATAATTAATATGCAAAGTAGATATGAAATTATTATCTTTCTTCACACTATTAATAAAACCCAAAACATAAACATCTATATTTAATTTTAAAAAATATTTTAATAAAAACTTTACTTCTGTTATTGAATCTAAATCTTCTGCGTCAAAAACTAAAGCTACTTTTTTTGCTTCAGATAAAGTAATTAATTTTGGACAATGTTTCTTCTTAGAAAGATGTCTCCTAAGCAAGAAATTCGAAATATTTAATTTTAACTGATTCAACATATTTGTAATAATAATTATTCTATCATTTTTTGAAAATCCATTTCAGAAACAATTGGTATATCTAAAATAAGTGCCAAATCCTTTTTTTTTTGTCCCATATTTTCACCTGCAATTAAATAACTAGTATTTTTTGACAAAGAACTAGTATTTTTACCACCATTTAAATCTATTATTTTTTTAATTTCTTCTCTAGAAATTTGAAAAGTCCCAGAAACCACAAAGACTAAACCTTGTAATTTATTTGATTGCATAATTTTTTCAATGATATTCATCTGCAAACCATGGCTTTGCAAGTCTTCAATTAAAAGAATATTATTGTGGTCATTAAAATAATCTACAATACTATTAGCAATTTTATCACCTATTTCATCAACTTGTAATAATTCATCTAATGTGCTTTGTCGCATTTTCTCTATTGATCCAAAATATTCTGCTAACTTCTTAGAAACTGTTTTACCTACATATCTAATTCCCAAAGAATACAAAACCTTTTCAAATGGTTGTTTGACAGATTCTTTAATACCATTAATTATATTTTGTGCTTTCTTGATGGATTGAGATTTTTCTCCAAACCCTTTTAGTCCGTTAAAGGAATTTATATCAAGCAAAAATAGGTCTGCAACATTTTGAATAATTTCATTTATAAATAGCATCTCAATAGTTTTCACTCCTAAGGTATTTATATTTAATGCTTCACGACTAATAAAATGTTCAACTCTTGCAATTCTTTGAGGTAAACATTTATTACTATTCATACAATAATAATTCGCCTCATTTTGGACTCTCTTCAGTTGATGACCACAAGAAGGGCAATTAGTAATAAAAACAATATCTTTACAGTGATCATTTCTATTTTCCAAATCAACTGCCACAACCTTTGGAATTACATCTCCTCCTTTTTCGACAATAACAACATCTCCTATCTTTAAATCTAGTTTTTGGATAAAATCTGAATTATGCAGACTAGCCCTCTGGATAAGACTACCAGATAAATATATAGATTCCAGTTCAGCAACTGGAGTAATTGCTCCGGTTCTACCGACTTGATAAGTAATGTTTTTCAAGTGTGTTTTTACTTGTTCTGATTTAAACTTGTAGGATATGGCCCACCTTGGGGATTTAGATGTATGACTTAGTAATTTTTGATCAGACAATGAATTTACCTTAACTACTACACCATCTATTTCAAAGTCAAGAGAATTTCTATTAGATTCAATGTTATTAATAAAATCCATCATGCCATTAATACTATTTTGAATTTCTATGTGTTCAGAAATTTTAAATCCCCAATTTCTAGCATTTAATAAAAGTTGATGATGACTATGAATATCTGAGTTATTATCAATAACAGAATAAATGACACAATCTAAATTTCGTTTAGCAACTCTTGAACTATCTAAAAGTTTTAAACTACCCGAAGCAAAATTTCGAGGATTAGAATACTGTTCAAATTTTCTCATTTCAGCAAGATATTGCTTCTTTAATTTAGCAGGCTCAATATTAGTGTTAGACTGGCTTTGGATATTATAATCTTTTTTAATATTTAATTGTTTTTTTTTGCGGTAATCATTGATTTTTGTAAACTCTTTTTTAGAGATATAAACTTCGCCTCTAAACTCAACCCGTGAAGGATAATTACCAAATAATTTTAGAGGAATAGTCTTAATTGTTTTGATGTTTTCTGTCACATTATCACCATAAACACCATCTCCTCTTGTTACTGCTCTACTCAATACCCCATTTTCATAAATTAGAGAAATAGCAACACCATCATACTTTAACTCGCAAACATATTCTAATTCTAGAACAGATAAAGTCTTTTTAGCACGTTGATCAAATTCTGCAAGTTCAATTTTTGAATAAGTATTAGATAAAGACAACATTGGGTAAAGATGTTTAACTGACTCAAAACTTTCCAGCAAACTTCCACCAACTCTATGTGTAGGTGATGAGGAATCAAAAAACTCTGGATATTGTTTCTCTAAATTAAGTAGTGTATTCATTAGTTTATCAAATTCATGATCACTAATAATAGGTTGATCCATGACATAATAAAGATGATTGTGGTAATTTAAATCGTCTCGCAATTGTTTAATCCTATGTTCAATAGATTTATTAATCATACAATCAAGAAGATACAATTATAAATCGTTTTTTTTCAAAAAAATCATGACGAATTTCGATGTGAGAGAAACCTAATAATTTAATTACATCAATTAACTGAAAAACTAGTTTTGAATTAATTTCAAAAAAAATTTTACCACCGTGATTTAAATTTTCTTTAGCAAATTGACAAATGGCTTTATAAAAAACAAATGGGTCTTCTTCGTCAACAAAAATTGCATCAAATGGTTCTGACAAAACAACAGAGCCTAAGGGGACTTCTTCCTTCAAGACGTATGGTGGATTACTCACAATTAAATCTACTTTTGGTAATGATTGACGTTGACTAACATCTAAAATGTTAATTAATTTAAAGTCTATTGAGGTACGATGATATTGTGCATTTCTAGAAGCCAAATCTAATGCTTTTTTAGAATTATCAACTGCAGTAATATCTACGTTGAGTTTTTTTTTTAAAACAATAGAAATACATCCAGAACCAGTGCCAATATCTATTATTTTTTTAATTTTTTTGTCTTTCACATAATTCAAGACATGATCTATTAATTCTTCCGTTTCTGGCCTTGGAATTAAAACATGATCATTGACCAAAAATTTAAAACCTTTAAAATAACTATATCCAAAAAAATACTGTATAGGCTTTCCAGACAACAAGTGCTTAATAATGAGATTGATTTGCGCTTGACTTTTTTCAACAATGATAATAT
>CEWO01097176.1_pt1 | contig 11578 bp, 8 predicted proteins | sample 361561 | NCBI WGS metagenome assembly CEWO01 (sample SAMEA2623627, study PRJEB7988) | marine metagenome | isolation source: saline water (ENVO:00002010), including
AGAAAAATCTGAAAACAAAGATTTTAAAGCAACTGTGGATCAAAAAAAGAACCAAACAACTAATTCGTGTGGATTATCTGATTCAAATGAAATATTAATGTTATTTTCTTTATTCTGTATTGGAATGCTATATAAAAAAAGAAAACAACTGTAATTTATTACCTAGTTCTCGGATTTAACACATCGTTAAGAGCGTCACCTAATAAATTCCAACATAAAACCATCATAAACACAATTGTACCAGGACCAATTAATAACCATGGCTCGTTTCTTATAACACTGATACTTCCTCCCTCTAAAAGCATTCTTCCTAAGCTAGGTCTTGGTGGTTGTATCCCTAATCCAAGCCAGCTAAGTATAATTTCAGTCCCAACCAAAGCTCCCATACCCATTGTTACAGATACAATCAAAGGGCTAATAGAATTAGGAAGTAAGTGTACAAACAAAATTCGGTTGGTACTAGCTCCAATTGATCTTGCAGATTCAACAAATTGATTTTCTTTTATACTTAAAACTTGGGCTCTCATTAATCTTGCTGTCCCTATCCATCCAAAACTAACTAAAGCTAAAGAAACAACTAAGTAATCAGCTATTCCACTTTTTACTAATCCAGAAAAACCATAAGAATCTTCAATGTATCTAACAAAATCTAAAATTCTTGGCCTCAAAGTTGCAGCTAATATTATTACTAATAATATGTCTGGGAAAGATGATGATATCTCTCCTATTCTCATAATAAAAGAATCGACTTTTCCTCCCTTATAACCTGCAAGTAATCCTAATCCTACTCCAATAACAAGACCTCCGGTAATTAGAGCTACAAATGTTATGATGGCTGTATTCTGAACTCCCCATAGTACTCTTGAGAAAACATCTCTTCCAGCTCTGTCTGTTCCCATAATATGTTCAAAACTAGGCGGTTTCTTAATATTACTATAATCTTGAGCTGTATAATCATATGGAGCAATTATTGAAGCTAGCAAACCTGAAACATAAATTGTAATCAGTATCAATATGCATAAAACAGCAATTTTTTTCTTCATTAATCTTTGAACTGCATTTTTTAAATGACTGTTAGATTGGTTCATTTGTATCTAATCCTAGGATCAATTATTGAGTAAGAAATATCCGCTAATAAATTAGCAAATATAAATGCTACAGCACTAATTAGAGTTATTGCCATAATTACAGGATAATCACGGTTAAAAATTGACTCAACACTAAACCTTCCAACTCCTGGAATTCCTAATATTGTTTCTGTTATAAATGCTCCTCCTAAAATTCCAGCAAGTGAAAACGACAAAATTGTAACAATAGGTATCATTGCATTTCGAAGAACATGCCTTTTGCTAACAATATAAAAACTTAAGCCTTTTGCTTTAGCTGTTCTTATATAATCTTGGCCTAACACGTCTAAAGTAGATGCTCTCATTATTCGAATCATGAATGCAATCCCTGGTATACCCATAGTAAGTGATGGAATAATAATTCTTTTATCAAAAATTCCACCCCATCCAGAGCATGGTACCAAGTCAGTTTTCAAACATCCAAACCATAACAATGCAGGAATTGTTATCATAATAGGAATCGACATAAAAAATAAAGAAATTGAAACTATTAATGGATCTATCCAAGTTCCTTGTTTGTGCGCAACCATAAATCCTAACGGCAATCCGATAGTCACACTAATTAATAATGCCACAAGGCTTAGCTTAGCAGAAACTAGTAATTTAGGTGCTATTAACTCAGACACAGATCTTCCTCTGTATCTTAAGCTTTCTCCAAAATCACCTCTAATGACATCGTTTAGATAAGCGCCAAATTGATTTAATATTGGCTTATCAAGTCCCATTTCAATTCTTATACGTTCAGCAACTACAGGGTCATACTTAGTTCCCATCATAATTTCGACCGGATCGCCTGGTCCGAATCTTCCAAGAATAAAAGTTATAAAAGCAACAGATATAAGCAAAAATGGAATCCATATCAATCTTGCTAAAATATATTGCGACATAATTAAACTTTAATAAATTTTATTCAACAATTTCTATCAAAGAATATTTAGGGACACTCATTGGAGTAAGTTTATAATTTTTGATCCTTTGATTTATTAAGACATACTGATCCCCTGGGAACCATAAAGGTATCCAAGGACTTTCATTGACTATAATTTTCTCAGCTTTATTGTACAAATCAAGCCTCATAGAAACATCTGCTTCTACTCTAGCTAATTCTAATAGATTATCGACTTCAGGATTAGAGTAATTATTATGGTTAGTAGATTTTGTTGAATGGAAATTAACATCTAAAAAATTTTCAGGATCAGGATAATCAGCAACCCAACCTAACCCGGAAAAAAATTGTAGTTCTTTTTTATTAAGCATTTGTAAGAATGTTGCCCATTCTAATTGTTGAATTTCTACATCAATTCCAAGTGTTTGTTTCCACATTTCTAATATAACTTCAATATCTAGTCCTGCACTTCCACCCGTACCAGGAACAGACAATATCAATCTTGGTAAAGATGTTATGTCAGAATATTTGGATTTAGCTAATGCTTCTTTTGCAGATGCTTCATCAAATTTAAATCCAGTAACGTTTTCGTTATATCCGGGAAAACCTGGAGGTAAAATTCCATAAGCAGGCTTTACTAAATCTGACAATACTTCTGTAGCTATTAACTCCTTATTAATAGAATATGCTAATGCTTGTCTGAAATATATGTCATCAAAAGGAGGCTCATTTAAATTGAATCCAATGTAGTATTGGGAAAAATCTAATGGCGCTACAACCACATCATTGTTAAGAGGATTAGATGGATCTAATACTCTTTCTAAATCTGACATACCAACTCCTGTGATATCAATCTCACAATTTTCATACATAGCCATAGCTGATCCTCCGGCTAAATTCATGGACACATAATCAAGTTTAGCTACGTTTTTATGCCAATTATCATTTCTCTTAAGCACTAATTTCTCTCCCACCAAATATTCATCTAGTGTGAATGGACCTGAACCATTAGGTTTTTCTATCCAATTTGGATCACTGAGATTCTGTTTGTCTAAAACAAATGCAACAGGATAAGTTAATTTGGCAAGAAAATAAGCTTTCGGAGCATCAATGTTGATTTCGATTGTTTGGTTATCAATCATTTTTATTCCACTAATCGTGTCAGTTTTTCCTGCAATAACATCTGCAACTCCAATTATGTCACCTAAGTAATCTTGAGCTGTTGTTGAAGTGGTACTAGGATTTGCAGCTCTGTTAAAAGACCATATAAAGTCTGAAGCTGTAATTTTTTTTCCATTATGAAATTTTGCATTATCTCTTAGTGTAAAAGTATATTTCATACCATCATCACTGATAGTCCAAGATTCTGCCAAATCAGGAGCAATTTGCAAATCAGTTCCAAGAGTTACCAGTCCACTATATAGCTCTAGTATAATTGAAGCTGATGTTGAATCTTGAGCAATGTGAGGATCTAATGTCGGAGGGTCAGAATACAGTATATTCAAAGAATTATCAGCTAACTGTTCACTTGAACAACTGTTATCAACAGATGCTTTTGTAGTTGTTAGCGAATCAGTTGCATCAGTTGAAAAAGGTGCATCGTTATCGCTTGAACATCCTAAGATAATCAATACAAAAGCCATAAAATAAAACAATTTTGTTTTTTTAATATTCATATATTTTTTTAAGATCATAATTTTTATTCCTACTATTCTACTTTAAAATAATATTTTATTATTCAATTATTAAGTAAATTTTAATTTTTTTTCATTCTTAAATATTTGTCAATAAATTCACTTAAATCTCCATCCAAAATTTTATCTGGGTCTGGTGATTCTAAATTTGTACGATGATCTTTTACCATTTTATAAGGATGTAACACATAACTTCGGATCTGATTACCCCACTCCGCTGACACATGGGGACCTTTTAATTTCTTTTCATTTTCATCTCTTTTTTTGATTTCCAAAGATAATAATCTAGACTTCAAAATCTTCATGGCAATTTCTCTGTTTTGTACTTGAGATCGTTCATTTTGGCATGAAACTTTAATCCCTGTGGGGATATGGGTTATTCGAATAGCAGTTGAATTCTTTTGAACACTTTGCCCTCCTGCTCCTCCTGCTTTAAAAGACTCGATATTTAAATCATCGGATTTTATATCAATTTCTATGTCTGATTCTATTTCAGGTAAAATTTCTACTAATACAAACGAAGTATGTCTCGCATTATCAGAATCATATGGAGATAATCTAACCAATCTATGAACACCTTTTTCACTTCTTAACATTCCAAAAGCATTATGTCCATCAATGTTTATAGTGCAACTTTTTATTCCTGCTTCGTCTCCTTTTGATGTTTCTAAAACCTTAGCAGTCATATTATTTTTTTCAGCCCATCTAAGATACATTCGCATAATCATACCCGCCCAATCCTGTGATTCAACCCCGCCTGCACCAGCATGTATGGAAACAATAACATTTCTTTTATCAAACTCTTCATCAAAAAGAGTTTTTAATTCTAATTGATCAATCCAATTAGTCAATTCTTGCAAAGATTCTAAAATTTCTGATTCTAAAGAATTATCGTTCTCAATGATTGCAATTTCTATTATTTCAGTCAAAGAATCTATTGTGTTAATAACATTATTAATTTCTTTGAGTTGATTTTCAAATGTTGATAATTCTTTAGAAATTTTTTGAGCTTTAAATGAATCATCCCAAAAATTTGATTGAAGGGTTAAATCTGTTAATTCGACAACCTTTTTTGATAGCTTGTCGATTTCAAAGACGCCCCCTTAAACTATCAAATCTTTTAGATAGTTGTTTTACCTGTGTACTTGTGTTTTCCATTAATTCAATTTGATTATATACATAATTATTATAACTTCTTATAATAATCATTTAAACATAAAGATAAACATAAAGAAAATAATGCTAGATATATTAATACAAAACGCTCAAGTTGTTGATGGAAGTGGAAACCCAGGATATAAATCTGATATTGGGATCAAAGATAATAAGATAAAAATATTCAGATATAAAAACAGGTCTTTAAAAGCAAAGAAAACCATTGATGCAAATGGACTTGTTTTGACACCAGGATTCATTGATTTTCATGCGCACACTGGACTAAGAATTTTAGATGAACCACTACACGAACCTAAAATCTCTCAAGGAGTAACTACTGAATTAATTGGAGTAGACGGAAACTCATATGCTCCATTTAAATCAAAAGGTGATTTAAATGAATTCATAGAGTTAAATTCAGGACTAGACGGAACAATAAACCAAGATGTATTTTGGCCATCTGTAGATTCTTATTTAAAAGCATTTCATCAAAAAACAGCAGTGAATATTGCATACCTTGTAGGTAATTCTGTTTTAAGAATTAACACAGTTGGATGGGAAAACAAAGTCGCAACTAAAAATGACATCAATAATATGAAATCTATATTACGAGAATCTATGGAAGAAGGTGCGTTTGGCTTATCAACCGGACTAGAATATCCTCCAGGAAATTTTGCAAATACTTCTGAGTTAATCGAGTTATCAAAACAAGCTAACAAACATGGAGGTATATACCATACTCATGTCAGATATGAACTAGGTGACAAATTTCTAGATCCATTCAGAGAAGCTATTCAGATTGGAGAAAAAAGCAATATTCCTGTTCACATAACACATCTTTATCAAAGCTCATATTCAAAAGGCGGAGCAAGTAAAATCCTTGATTTAGTTGAAAATACAAGAGAGTCAGGAATGGATATTACTTTTGACAGTTATCCGTACATATATGGAAGTACAAGACTTATTATAATGCTACCAGATTGGACAAAAGATGGCGGCACTAAAACTCTAAAAAGTATATTAGCATCAGATGAAATGAGGAAAAAACTTAAATCTGAAGTTTCTCCTCGTGCTTTAAGCTGGGAACAAGTATGGTTAACATATTTCAAATTAGCTAAAAATCATAGATATGAAGGCTTATCAGTAGCCGAAATTGCAAGATCACGAAACCAGCATCCTCTTGATACAATATGTGATATTTTATTAGAAGAAGATTTACAAACTTGTTACGTAGCACTTGGAGCAAATGGAAGCACTATCCCTAAGTTTATAAATCATCCCTTATCAATGGTTGGTAGTGATGCGGTACTATTAGGTGACTTTCCAAGTCCTAGAACATATGGTTGTTTTCCAACAATTATTTCTGAATATGTTAGAGAAGAAAGACATATGTCATTAGAATTTGCAATTCGTAAAATAACTTCATTTCCTGCACAACGTCTTGGTATCAGAGACCGTGGATTAATAAAAGAAGATTTCAAAGCGGACATAACAATATTTGATCTGAATAAGATCAAATCAAAAGCCACTAAAGATAATCCCAAAGTATTTGCGGAAGGCATTGAATATGTAATAGTAAATGGAGAATTAACAATCAATAATGGTAAACATACAAAAGCACTTAACGGTCATGCTTTAAAATCAAACTATTAATCCGATTTGTTAAATTCTTGTTTTACGTATTGTTCTTTTATTTTATGCCATGAATATTGCATACTTATAACTTTGTCATCTTTCCACAATAATCCTTGGTCAGAATAATTTGTGCTTCCTGGATGACCAGAAGATCCTAATGGGACTATCCATTTAGAATTATCCCAATCTGAAACATCAAAAAAGTATCTAGCCACTGAAGTTGCAACCACATCAAATTTATTCAAATTTGATGGAGACGCATTATGCGGAGTATCCCCATCACCATCAATTGAAAATCTTGGTGGATCTAATTTGTTCTCAAGATTTGGGAAAAGAGAAGATAACAAATGTTTTGGCTTTGTCATATGAACTTTACCCCATTCCCAATTTTGAAACTTTGTTCCATATTCATTGGTTAAATTTTTAGTAGCCTGAATAAATAATTCATATAAAAGTTGATTCCATTCAGAATATTCTAGTGGTAAATATTCTGATTTGTTTTTTGATATATGCGAAACAATTCTAGATGCCAAAGACCTTAGATGACTAGGAGCTCCTCTACCACCAGCAGAAAGCATTTTGTCTGCTGATTCTTCATCTAAAAGGTTTGATATAATTTTTTTATTTAGCAAATATCTCATTTCCGAATAAATTGTAGGGAAAACAGAAGATCTTTCCATCTTGCAATCCCATTGTAAGAATTCATCTAGTAGCTCAGTTTTTTTTCTGTTAATTTGTAATTCTGATAAAGATTTAACAATTATTGATGCAGGTATAGATGTTATTTCCGAGTGTATTGAAATCATACCTTCAGGAGTGACTTTAGAATTTCTGATTATATCTTTAAGCCTTTCTGTTATTCTTTTTGCTCTATATTCAGGAGCACTGTCTAAAGATAAATAGAATGGATAATCTACATTAGCAATCTTATTATTTGCGGTAACAATGAAACCATTTTCAGGGTTAAATATTCTAGGTAGTCTATCGAATGGGACAAAGCCTTCCCATTTATAATCTTTATCCCATCCAGGTACAGGTACCCACGCATTTAATAAATTTCTCAATGGAACTTTCCCACGATTTAAATAACCATAATCACCATTAGTATCAGCAAACAAAAAATTATTACATGGATCTACCCATCCGTCCATTGAATCTTCTATTTCTTTTGAAGATTTGGATAAAATCATGTTTCTGATAACGTCAAAACCTGTGTTAGGTATTTCAGTTGATGAATATCTGAATGAAATAGCATAAGATTTGTCATTATTAAATCCAATAATATACCCATTATCTGTTTTATAAGAATTTACGATTATTGATTCTCCATTTAATACATCTATTTGGTGAGATTTTTTTTCAGCTTTTTCCCAAATTTCATTGTTATAGTATTCTAAAGACCCTGAATTCGTTCTAATTTTTTCTATGAATAAATCCTGATAATCGGATCCAGCATGAGTAACGCACCATGAAACTTTTTCATTATGACCAAAATGAGGAAATCCCGGACAACCTGGAAAAGATAATCCTATAACATCAAAATTCTCTGATCTTATGTGATTTTGATAATAAACAGACGGAGTATCTAACCCTCGATGAGGATCGCCCGCCATTAATGGTTTACCAGTAGATGAGAGTTCACCTCCGACAACCCAACTATTACTTCCAATATCGATTTCAGAAATATAATCGATATGATCTAATGCATTTTCAAAATGCTCTTGCGGATTTACATCTTTACCTTTGTATAAATCTTCAGGCGGTACAATTACCAAACTACCTTCCTCGTAACCTGAAAATAAATTCCTTAATTTGGACAAGTCAAATTTTTGAATAAGTGAATTTCGCCAAATTTTTCCTTCAAACACACCCATCATTATATGCCTTGCCTTAAACACAGCCAAGCAATCCCAAGGCTCCCATTTTCCCATTGTTTTATTGATTAATGCAAATTCTACGGGCGAAACATCATTTTGATTCAAATACTCATTAACTCCATCAGAGTATGCTTGGTACATATTTTTTGAATTGTCATCTAGAAGCTTAAAATCACTCTTTACATTATCTAAAATGTTTAAAGCTCCCATAAATTTATCGTTATCCAAACCACTATTTCCGATTATTTCAGATAATTTCCCATATGCTCTTTTCCTGTCATACTCCATATGCCATAATCTGTCTTGCGCTGTGGCAAAACCTTGTCCAAAAAAAGCATCATATTCATTCTTAGCATATATATGCGGAATCCCATATTCATCTCTATATATATCTAGATCATCATTTATTTTGTTGCTTGTAATTTTGCTTTTTAAATCTGGTAAATATTCTTTTAAATTTTTCATAAAATTTCTCCTTATCGGGGTGACCGGACTCGAACCGATGACCCCCAGTACCCCATACTGGTGCGCTAGCCAACTGCGCCACACCCCGTTGTTTCAATGAGAATAACATATATAAATCAAAATATAAAATTATTAAATAAATTAAATTAGAGTATATATGTTAAGATTTAATTGTTAATAATACAAATTAAGTTTTAAATAAATTATTTCATGTTTGAATCAGAAAAAGATCTAATTAAAGCTGTTGAAAAAACAAAAGTTGCAAGAAAACCAAAGCAACATTTAGCAACTTTCGGAACAACAATTATCAATTATTATGTAATTACTGAACCAATATATACAGATCCGAATTCTGACAAAAAAGAAACTGTAGTTAGAACAGGGAAAGTAAACTCTGGTAAGCCAGAAATAGTTACTCCTACTTACGCCCTTAATCTAAAAGGTTTTAGCGATGAAGCATATCAATATTTAGAATTTGTATCTGAAAAATATGGGATGAACAGCCCTGGAGTACTTTATCAATACAAAAATGAACCAGGAAATACAAACATACTAAGTGGTTCAGTAAATGAAGTATCTAATAATATTATTTCTGAGCTTGATAAAAATAATGACAAGCTTACTGCAGTAATTGTTGGAGTTGACGAATTATGGGATGTTTCATTGCTCAAATTCATCCATGACTTTACAGCAGAATCTCTAGTAAAAAATGTAAGTGATTTTAATTCTAGAGGATTGCTTAACCCTCAATCAGCTTTTGGTGGAGTACCCAAAGCAACAATTCAACGTATAGAAATATTGTTCAAAGAAATTGAAAAAGGAGCCGACCCTGAAATACTAAAAAAAGAATTAGACAGATGGGGTCTATTCGAACACTACGAGGAAAGATTCTTAGGATTGTTTAATAAATAAACAATTTTGAATTTCAAAAAATCTAAAAATTAATTATAATTAAAAAATAATTTAATCATCGGAGCAAACTTGTTTGATCAAAAAGAACCTGAATTTAATTTTTCGGGGATCAATAACACAATAAATAAAATTAGGAAATTCATACCTTTTCCAAAAAACAACCTGTTTTTTTCATTTGTTATACTTATAGCATTATTAGGACTTTGGCTTGCTTCTGGATTTTTTACCGTTCAGCCAGGTGAACAAGCTGCTCTTAGATTTTTTGGAAAATTTAATACAATACAAGGACCAGGATTACACTGGTTCTACCCTTCACCAATAGGTCAAAAGGATATTGTTGCTACTGATGCAATAAGAAGATTAGAACTAGGATTTAGAGGGAACACTCCTATTCCTATTGAATCTTTAATGATAACTGGAGATGAAAATATCGTTGATGCTCAACTACTAGTTCAATATGATATCAAAAATTTAGAGAATTACCTTTTTAAAGTACTAGATCCATCCGGTAAAACTATGATGGACGCAGCTGAAACATCTCTAAGGCAAGTGGTTGGAAGTAAACCAATAGATGACGTCCTGACTACCGAAAAAGAAGCTGTTCAATCAGAAACCAAAACACTAATGCAAAAACTACTTGATAATTACGAATCTGGAATAAGAGTAAGAGAAGTAAAATTACAAAGCGTTCAGCCTCCACAACAAGTTCAAGATGCATTTGATGATGTTGTAAGAGCAAGAGAAGATAAAGAAAGAATAATTAATTTAGCAGATGCTTACAAAGAAGATGTAATACCAAAAGCAAGAGGATATGCTGCGAAAGTAGTACAAGATGCTCAGGCTTACGAGGCTGCCAGAATAGCACAATCAAAAGGTGAAGCAGATAAATTCCAATCTATATTAGAAGAATATTCACTGCAAAAAGAATCTACTGAAACTCGTTTATATCTTGAAACTATTGAAAAAGTTTTACCTAGATCTAAAAATATCATAATAGGAGATCCTAGCAGAATTTATTTTTTCAATTCTGGTGAATCTAATCAAATTCTAGGATCCATTGGTGACTAATATGAAAAAATCTTATACATCAATAATCATAATATTAGTGATTGCTCTTATAGGAATTGCTCAAAGTTTATTCATTGTTGATGAAACAAATACAGCAATTGTAACTAGATTTGGAGAACCAATTAAAACAACACAATCTCCTGGGTTAAACTTTAAAGTACCGTTTATAGATCAGGTAAGAAAATTTGAAAAAAGACTGCTTATATTTGATGCACCACCTGATTCCCTGTTAACAAGTGATAAAAAAAGATTAGTAATAGATGTTTATGCCAGAGGAAAAATTGTTGATCCTCTATTATTTTTCAAAACCACAAGAAATGAAACTCTTGCAGCTTCTAGAGCAATAGATATAATTTCATCAGAACTAAGAAGAGAAATCGCCTCAGACCTACAGGCTGAAATTATAAAAACAAGCCGAGAGCAAGTTATGATGAATGTTAAAAACGAAGCAGACCCAAAAATTCGTGAATTTGGAATCGAGTTGATAGACGTTAGAATCAAAAGAGCTGACTTCCCTGATGAAATTGCAGACAGCATCTATGCAAGAATGAAAGCCGAAAGAAAAAGAAAAGCTGACAAAGAGAGAGCTGAAGCAGCTGAAATAGATTTAACAGTTAGATCTGAAGTTGATAAAGAAGCTGCAATAATACGAGCTAAAGCTGATAAGGAAGCTGCAATAATCATAGGAAACGCCGAAGCTGAGGCAATTAAAATATTATCTGAAGCACATTCATTAAATACAGATTTTTATAAATTTTT
>CEWO01117338.1_pt1 | contig 11566 bp, 9 predicted proteins | sample 361561 | NCBI WGS metagenome assembly CEWO01 (sample SAMEA2623627, study PRJEB7988) | marine metagenome | isolation source: saline water (ENVO:00002010), including
TCAACAAGAATAGTTTCAGTAAAGGGAATATCGTATGAAGTCGGCATCCTGTAATCTAACAAACTAGCATTTTTTAGAATTCCTTTGTCATCGTAGTGGTATTCTTCGTAGAGGGCCATGCCAATGCCTTGCAATATTCCACCTTGAATTTGCCCTTCAACATAAGAAGGATGAATTGCCTTTCCTACATCTTGGAGTGCAGTCGATCTAATAATATCTACTTTACCAGTTTCTTCATCAACCTTAACATCTACAATATGGCAGCCGAACGTCGGCACTTGAGTATTTGGTTTAACAGTTGCGCTAGCTTGGATAGTTCCACCAGTTCTCGATAAAATTTTACCTAAACCGGCAAAGTCTATCATCTTATCTTCTGGACCAGTTATGGTTCCATCACTGTTATATGAAACTTGTTTTTCTTCAACTTCCCAAAAATTAGCAACTCGTGTAATAATTTGTTTTTTAATTTTTTCTGCAACTTCAACAACCGCTATTCCACTTGCAAAGGTTGTACGACTGCCACCAGTTACGGCGGTATAACCAATAGAATCTGTATCCATCACTTGTGGTTTAATGCATTCGTATTCTATGCAAAGAGTTTCAGCTAGCTGCATAGCAAGGCTTGCTCGCTGCCCTCCAATATCAACTGAACCTGTATTCAGATTGACTGTACCATCTGAATTAATTGAAGCGTATGCATTAGATTCTAATCCAGCATTACCCCATGCTCCAATAGCAATGCCGCGTCCAATTGATGAGTCAGAACGTTCTGAATTCCAATGCTCAGTAGACTGAGCTGCTTCAAGTAATTCTTTTACAGCTAAGGATGCAGGCGCAAGTCTACCGTCAGCTGTACGAGTACCTTCTTCAGCGGCATTTATCATTCTAATTTGCAGAGGATCAATTTCTAATTCTTCAGCAATCTCATCTATAACCGATTCAATCGCATAGGCAGCCGCAGGTGTACCAGGCGCTCGATAAGCAGCTGTGTGTGGTTTATTCACTATCACATCTAAGCAATGTGCACGTAAATTAGGTATATCGTAAGGAAGATACATTGATGCTCCGCCAGCTCCAACTGGAGAACCAGGATAAGCACCGGACTCATATGCTAAATAGGCATCAGCAGCAACAATCGTACCATCTTTTTTAGCACCAACTTTTACTTTAATATAAGTTGCTGATGTAGGACCAGTCGCTAGCATCACTTCATCACGCTGCATATGCATTTTTACTGGCTTACCAGTTTGCTTAGACATAATTGCTGCTAAAGGTTCCATATACATAGGAATTTTACCACCAAAGCCACCACCAATTTCCATTGGGATAACTTTGACTTTTGATAATGGAACGCGTAACAATTGGGCAAGCACATCACGAGCATTAAAATGGCCTTGCGTTGAAAGCCAAATCGTTACTTCACCATTTTCATTCCATTGCGCAGTACCGTTGTGCGATTCAATATATCCTTGATGGTACGTGCCTGTTTCAAATTCACGTTCTATAGTGATATCTGCTTCTGCAAATCCTTTTTCTAAGTCACCGAGCTCAAAATCAAGTACGCTTGCTACGTTACTGATTTGTGTTGCGCTTGGATCACCAGCTTTAAATCTAGCTATCATGTCTAAAGTCTTCATATTTTCATGGATGTTAGGAGTTTTAGGATCCATTGCATCATGTACTGAAAGGACTGCTGGTAAGACTTCATAGTCCACTTCAATTAAATGCAGAGCATCTTCAGCAATATGAGGATCTGTTGCAGCAACTGCTGCTACGGCATGCCCATGAAACAATGCTTTTTCAGTGGCTAAAACCTTATCGCATAACCATTTTAAATTTGAAGTTGTTTCACCTAAATCAAGCGCTACATCTTCTGCAGTAGGCAAGTCTTTATACGTAATGACTGACTTAACTCCATGCAAAGCTAGTGCTTTAGAAGTATCAATATTTTTTATCTTTGCATGAGCATGAGGACTGCGTAATACACGGCCATAAAGCATGCCAGGGAGGTTAATATCTGCGCCATATTTTGCACGACCAGTGACTTTGTCTACTCCATCTGGTCTGACCGGGCGAGAACCAATTACCTTGTATTTTTTTTCAGCTTTTTTTCTAGTACTAACCATGTTTCCTCACAAGTTCTAATAAGTTTATTTTTTTTCCTGAACAATTTTTGCAGCATTTTGTACAGCAGTAATGATTTTATCGTACCCTGTGCATCTACATAAATTACCTGCTAGCCAGAAACGAATTTCTTCTTCAGTTGGGTCTGGATTTTGTTCTAGTAAAGCTTTAGCAGAAACTAAGAATCCCGGTGTGCAAATTCCACACTGAAGTGCAGCTTCATCTAAAAAAGCTTGTTGTACAGGATGTAATTCATTGCCTTGAGCAATACCTTCTACGGTCTCTACGGATGAGCCATCGACTTCAGCAGCCATGACACAACAAGAGTTTACTAAAACTCCATCTAGTAATACTGCGCAAGCTCCGCAATTGCCATTATTACAACCTTCTTTGACTCCCGTAAGCCCAATTCTTTCACGTAGTGCATCAAGGAGACTATCTCTTTCATCAGCTATAAATTCAGTATTATCACCATTAATTGAAGATGAAATTACAATTTTTTTACTCATACTTAGATCCTTTCTCCATTCGCTCTACTTACGGCATCTCTTATAGTTCTTTTGAAAAGAGTTTTTGCTAAGTCCACTCTATGTTCTGGAGTTCCGCGCATATCTTCTATAGGAGTGATTAAGTTGTCAAATAATTCTGAAGCTTCACTTAGCAAGTCTTCAGTAAAATCTTTTCCATCTACAAATTGAGAAATCTCATTTAACAATAAAGGAGTTGGTGCACAGGCACCAATGGCCACTCGTGATGACTCAATGGTGTTGCCATCCATTTGTACTTGAGATGCAACATTGACAACTGCTATATCCATTTCATTTCTAGGAATAAATCGAATAAATCGAGCACCTGAAAATGGAGCAGGTTTTTTAAAGTGTATTGAAACAAGAATTTCATTATGTTTGAGTACATTTTGTCCCGGTGCAGTACAAAAATCCTCTATAGCAACTTTTCTTTCACCATCTGGTCCAATGATATTAGCAATCCCGCTAAGAACAATCATAGTTGGAATTGTGTCAGCAGCAGGACCTGAATTACATAGATTACCACCAAAACTAGCACGACCTTGTATAGCCTTGCCACCGATAAGATTGGCAGAATCTATAATTGCAGGATATTCTTTTTGCACACCGGAATGATTATAAATTTGATACATTGGGGTTGCGGCACCAATTGTTAATCCTCGATGCCCTTCTATTCCTACTCCCATCACTTCTGGGATTTTTTTAATATCTACAAAAGCACTAATTTCTTTTGTCCGTTCCCTCGCTTGAACAATTACATCTGTTCCACCAGCTAAAATTTTAGCTGTAGGCCCATGGTCAGATAAAAAACTGACAGCTTCTTTAATTGATTTTGGTCGAAAATACGCTAAATCTTGCATGCATACTCCAAACTTTTTAGTCATAATTTGAAAACTATAGATTAATTATATAAGTATAGATAATAAATCTTACAAAAGGAATCAAGATTGTTTCAAATTGTTTAAAAAACTCAAAATAGAAAAAGCATATAATTCTGGATTAATAAGTGGTGCAGCATGAGTGTGATCTTTCAAAATTGCAGCATGTCCATTGGGTAACAACTTAAGTAGCCCTTGCTGTTCTTCATATGGACTTGCTCCTGATCTTAATCTACTCGCATTTCCGCACATTAATAATGTTGGAATATCTAATTTTTTTAGATTGGAAGAGACATCATAATTAAACATTGTTTTTGGAGTACTATCTTGCCAGTTGTGTTTTTTGTGACTTTCTTGCATTTCAAAATCATTGATTGGGTACATATCTGCTCCATATTCAGCAAGAAATTCTGTTAAAAACCTACTTTGAATGTCCTTAATATCTAATATGCCAATCATGTCTTTATACTTATTCCAAATTGTTAGTAAGTGCGAACCATCATCTTGCGGATTAATGAATTTATTATCATGGTGAGAATGTGGCTCAGTAGTCAATGACCAATCAATAAGCTCTCCTAAAATTAATGTGCTAATTTGTTTTTTTGCTTGTATAGCTGCTTCAAGTGCAGTTACTGCGCCAGTCATATGACCTAATAAAATAACTGATTTTAATTTTTTAATTTTTATGAAACTTACAATTTCATTTGCATATTCCTCAAGAGAGGAGAATGGCACTTTAGGACGAGTAGAATTTCCATATCCTGGTGTATCTACGGAAAACACTTGATAGCTATCAGACAAGAAAGGAATTGTTTTTAAAAAAAATTGAGAATTCGGTGTAGGATGAAGCAATATTATCGGTTGGCCATTGCCAGACTGATAATAATGCAATTGGCAATGCTTAGTCTCAACGTAGCCTCTTGTAATTTCTTCCATTTTTTCATTCCTTTATTGTGATAATCTATTATCACAATAATGTATAATGATCTCAACTCTATAAAAGTTATAAGAATCATTTCTTGGAAAAATCATGTCTAAAACGATAAAAGGGAAAGCAGCAATTATTGCAACTGGTTCGGTAAAACCAGAAAGAAAAATGCCCGGCAGAAGTGGTTTGGGTGTTGCAGCTGAAGCTGCAATAAATGCTATGCAAGATGCTGCAATGACCCAAGCTGATATTGACGGATTAATCACTCAGGTTACTGGAGAAACACCTACCGCTATGGCAGAATATTTGGGCTTACGACCAACATGGTCTTCTGGTGTTCATATGGAAGGTGCTAGTGGTGCTGCTAGTGTGACAATGGCCGCAATGGCAATCAATGCTGGGCTTGCAACAAATGTACTGTGTGTTATCGGCGGTCTTGCTCCAGGAGGGGATATGGCTGCTGATGCAGCACCATTACATAGGCCTCAATTTGATGCACCATTTGGTCCAGCTTCAGGTGCTACTGGGTACTATGCATTAATTGCAAATAGATACAAAAAAGAATATGGTGTCACTGATGAACAACGCGCCCAAGTTGCTGCACAGCAACGTTTTAACGCACAAGCGAACCCTGACGCTATTTTTTATGGTTCTAGTATTTCCGTAGATGATGTTGTAAATTCCAGAATGATCTCTGATCCTCTGCGGTTACTTGAATGTGTTATGCCCACTGGTGGTGCCGAAGCAGTGATTGTGACAGCTGCAGACCGTGCCAAAGATGCAAAAAATAAACCAGTCTATTTATTAGGTGCTGGGATGGCAGTTGATCGCTCTACTTTACCAAATGCAACCTCATTGACCACATCGCCTGTAGCTATTTCAGCAAAAAAAGCATTTGAAATGGCTGGATTAGCTCCAAAAGATATTAACATGGTTTCTTTGTACGATTGTTATACAATCACTGTTCTAATTAGTCTTGAAGATGCTGGTTTTGTAGGCAAGGGTGAGGCAGGAGCATTTGTTGAATCAACAGATATTACGTATAAAGGCTCATTGCCGATCAATACACATGGCGGACAATTATCTTATGGGCAACCACAAGTAGGTGGTGGCATGTCGCATGTAACCGAATCCGTTAGACAAATGCAAGGTCTTGCAGGGGATAGGCAAGTTAAGAATCTTGATTACTGCTTTGTTAATGGCTGAGGTGGTTTTTTAAGTGAAATGTGTTCACTAGTGCTCGGGTCCGAGCCAAATTGATAATGGAGAAAAAAAATAATGAGTGATGAATATAATTTGCCTCTGCCTAATATAACAAATGAAGCAAAGCCCTTTTGGGATGGGCTTAATGAAGACAAATTGTTAATCCCAAAATGTAATAAATGTGCTCATTTGTTTATGTATCCTAAGGCTTATTGTCCAAAAAATGGTTGTTTTTCTAATGATTTATCATGGGAGCATGTTTCTGGTAAAGGCAATGTATATTCCTATACTGTCGTTCATCGATCTGCCGATGTAAGATTTCAAGAAATTGCTTCACAAGAACCGTATGTTTTTGCATTAATTGAACTAGACGAAGGACCTAAATTGATATCAAATTTGATCAATGTTGACATTGAAAACATTGTAATAGGCACACCTGTTCAAATCATTTTTGAAAAAATTAACGATGAGATCACACTTCCAAAATTTGCTCCAATACTAGATTAAGGATTCTCATGTCTCCAATAAATTTAGAAATTCAAGATAAAATTGCTATTGCAACAATGGACTATCCTCCAGTAAATGCTTTATCAGCTGATGCTAATAATGAAATTATTCAGCTTTTTGATTCTTTCCACACAAACAAAGATGTTAATGTTGTTGTTTTGACTGCTTCTGGCTCCCGTGCATTTTGTGCTGGCGTTGATTTAAACTCTCGTTTACCTTCAGGTAATAGTCAAAACGATCCAAGTGCGCATTATAGACGAGCTCGAGAAACTTTTAACTCTATTTACGAATGCGCAGTTCCAGTTATTGGCGCAATAAATGGTCCAGCTCTTGGAGCTGGCTTAGCAATAGCTGCTTCTTGTGATTTTTTAATTGCTAGCGAAAATGCAAATTTTGGTTTACCTGAAATTGATGTAGGTTTATTAGGAGGAGCAGGTCATTTACAAAGATTATTTCCACAAAGTGTTACTCGAATGATGAATTATACTGCAAAGAGAATGCCTGCTGAAGAAGCTAAATCCTATGGAGCTGTAATTGAAGTTACAACGTTAGAAAATTTGCTTCCAAAAACTTTGGAATACGCAGAGATTATCTCAAACAAGATGTCACTGGGATTACGAATGGCAAAGGCCACTCTTAATCAAATAGAATGGATGGATTTGAAGAATGCCTACAAATTTGAACAAACACAAACTGAAATTTTACAGTCTTCAGATGAAGCTATTGAAGCTAAAAAAGCTTTTTTGAATGACAGCAACAAAAAGTAGCTTATTTACTAATTGGTTTTAGACATTGAATTTCTAAAAGCTGCATATTGTTCTGCAGCATGATATGAGCTTCGGACAAGTGGTCCAGATTCAACATGTTCAAAACCAACTTCAAGAGCGAAGTCCTTAATTTCTAGAAATTCATCAGGGTGCCAGAATTTTTTAATTGGCAGGTGTTTTTTAGTTGGTTGCAAATATTGCCCAATAGTTAGTAAATTTGCATCTTGCTGTCTTACATCTTCAATAGTTGACTTAAGTTCGTCCATTGTTTCGCCTAACCCAACCATAATCCCAGTTTTTGTGGGTATATTAGGTGCTATTTCTTTAGACTTACGAAATAATTCCAATGTTCGCTCATATTTTCCTTTGGGCCTAACAAATCTGTAATATTCTTTGATGGTTTCAGTATTGTGGTTTAACACTGCTGGTCCTGCTAATAAAACTTTTTCCAAAGCATCCCAGTTCCCTTCAAAATCAGGAATTAGTACTTCGACATTACAATTAGGAAGCAATTTGTGAATTCCATTAATGCATCCAGCAAAAATACTTGCTCCACCATCCTTAACATCATCTCTGTTAACAGAAGTGATAACACAATAGTCTAAATTTAATCTAGCAACCGTGTTAGCAAGTCGAATTGGTTCAAGAATATCTAATTCTCCAGGCTTCCCGGAATTAACGGCACAAAATCCACAAGCTCTGGTACAGGTATCACCTAAAATCATAAAAGTTGCAGTACCAGAATTAAAACACTCACCAATATTGGGGCAACGTGCTTCTTCACAAACTGTATGCAATGTTTCATTTCTTAAAAGATCTTTGATTTCAGTAAACTTCTTGCCAGATGGGAATTGAGCCCTAAACCATTCAGGCTTTTTCGTTTTTTCTGATGGCTGGATGTCAATTTGAGTCAAATTATTTGCTCCTTACTAACTTTTTTCCCAATTCGATTTGTTTAAGCAATACTTCTTCATTGTTAGAATTTAATGTTTGTAAGCCAAGCAAGGATTGGAATTCTTTCATCATTATCAATTTTATTTGCTGTACATCGACAGTCTTATTGAGGATCTTGTTCATAGAAGTCACTTCTAAATCTTGTATGCCGCAAGTGTTGATATAGTTAAAAATATTAAGATCATTATTAATATTTAAAGAAATTCCATGACTAGTAATTCCTTTTTTGATACTTATGCCTATGGATGCAATTTTATTATTCCCTACCCAGATTCCAGGAGTACCAGGATTTTGTATGCCTGAAATATTATATTTTTTTAAGACATTTATTAATATGTTTTCAAGCATCCTCACATATTCTACAGGTTTTAGGTTTCTTTTCTTTAGGTTGAGCAAAGGATATGCAACTAATTGTCCTTTATTGTGACAAGTTACGTCACCACCTCGATCAACATGAACAAGATCTATATTCAATGCTGTTCTATTATCTTCATTAATTAAAACATTTTTTAATTCTGCATTTGTTCCTAAGGTAAATACACTAGGATGTTCAACAAAATTTATTGATTCTTTAGATTTATTCAATGAAATATTGATTCGTTGATTTTGCATCCAATTATAAACAGTCAAATAATCAGTTTCACCAAAATCATTGAATCTTATTTCAGTCATTTGCTTTCCTTATCGATTAAATATTATACATCGTTATTTCATTACTAGTACTTATTATTATAATTGATTAATTTAATATCCTAAATTGTAATTATTTTTTCATTATTTCCTTAGCAAAGAGAATGTATTAAACTAATCTATGCTAATAAATTAATATGGAAAAAAAATGGTTAATGATAAACAAATAAAGCAATCAAGCAATAACACAAATAATGGATCTGGTTCCAATGGTAGATTTAATAAAACGGATCAATCTCCAGAGATAATCTCTATAGAAAATAAAGATTGGACAGACTCACTCAAAGACGTTTTTTATACTCGAGGTGGAAAACGTATTACTGACTTACTTTCACATTTGCAAATTATAGCCCAACGATTAGGAGTTGTTTTACCGACTACATCTCGCACACCACGAGTTAATACTATTTCAGTTGATCGACAACCAAGTTATCCTGGAGATCGCTTGATGGAACGAAAAATCAAAAATGCAATTCGGTGGAATGCAATGGCCATGGTTGTTGATGCTAATAAGCACTCCGATGGAATAGGCGGACACATATCAACATATGCTTCAGCAGCGACACTATATGAAGTAGGCTTTCAACACTTTTTTAAAGGCGAAGATCATCCAGATGGATCTGATTTAATTTATTTTCAAGGACATGCTTCTCCTGGAATTTATGCTAGAGCTTTTCTTGAAGGACGATTAAACGAACAACAATTAAAAAATTTTAGAAGAGAAATTGACAATGGATTATCTTCCTATCCTCATCCATGGCTAATGCCAGAATTTTGGCAGTTCCCTACTGTTTCAATGGGCCTAGGTCCATTAATGGCTGCTTATCAAGCAAGATTTCTAAGATATTTATCTGACAGAGGACTTGGAGATCATTCTAAAAGAAAAGTTTGGGCATTTTTAGGTGATGGAGAGCAAGACGAACCTGAGAGCCTTGCTGCTATTCAAGTTGGCGCTAAAGAGAAACTTGATAATTTAATTTTTGTTATTAATTGTAATTTACAACGACTTGACGGTCCAGTAAGAGGCAATAGTGGCATCATGCAAGAACTTGAAGCTTTCTATCGAGGAGCAGGATGGAATGTTATTAAGTTAATATGGGGAAGTGAATGGGACAATATATTAGCGCAAGACCATCAAGGCTTATTAGTTCAAAGACTTGGTGAAATTGTTGATGGTGAATTTCAAAAAGCAGTTGTAGAAGGCGGGGCCTATATTCGAAAGCTATTCTTCGGAACTGATCCAAGATTATTAAAAATGGTAGAACACCTTTCAGATGATGAATTATGGGATATGAGTTTAGGCGGGCATGATGCTGCTAAGGTATATGCTGCATATCAAGCTGCAGTTTCACATACTGGTCAACCTACAGTTATTTTAGCTCGAACAATTAAAGGATATGGCTTAGGAGAAGCCGGTGAAGGAAGAAACGTGACTCATCAACAGAAGAAATTAAATGAAAAAGAGTTACTTGAATTTCGAGATCGGTTTGATGTTCCGTTATCTGATGAGGAAGCAACACATAGTCCTTTATACACATTTCCTAAAAAATCCCCAGAACAAAAATATTTATTAGAAAGAAGAAAGCAACTTGGAGGCTTTTTGCCTAAAAGAACTGCTGTTTACAATGATTTAAATATGTTTGATACAACTCTTTTTGAAGAATTTTATGAAGGCTCAGAAGATCGTGTCGCATCTACTACTATGGTTTTTGTAAGAATCCTTTCTAAGTTAATGCGCGATAATGCAATAGGTAACAGGATTGTACCAATTGTTCCTGATGAAGCCCGAACTTTTGGAATGGAAGCATTTTTTAGACAGTTTGGAATTTATTCACATGTTGGACAGCTTTATGAGCCAGTGGATAAAGCAAGCTTACTGTATTATAAAGAATCATCAGATGGACAAATTCTTGAAGAAGGGATTACTGAGTCTGGTTCAATGAGCTCCTTCATTGCTGCAGCTACTTCTTATGCTAATAATGGGCTAACGATGATCCCATTTTATATTTATTATTCTATGTTTGGCTTTGCAAGAACTGGAGATTTGGCGTGGGCAGCAGCAGATTCTAGATCAAGAGGATTTCTTATTGGCGGTACAGCTGGCCGCACTACTTTAAATGGAGAAGGGTTACAACATCAAGATGGCCACGGACATCTCTTGTTTTCTGTCGTGCCTCAAGTTAAAGCATATGACCCCGCATATGCGTATGAGATTGCAATAATCGTCCGTGAAGGTTTAAAAAGAATGTTTTACGAGAATAAAGAAGAATACTATTACATGGCTGTTGGAAATGAAAATTACGAACAACCAACTATGCCGTCTACTAATAAAAAACTAGATGAACATATTTTAAAAGGCATGTATGAATTCAAAGGAAGAAATATTAAAAAATCAAAGGCGCATGTTGCTCTTTTTGGAAGCGGTGCAATTCATAAAGAAGTAGTTATTGCTCAACAATTATTAGAAAAATATGATGTGTCATCAGAAGTATGGTCAGTAACAAGTTATACAGAACTAAGACGTGAAGCTTTAGAAGTTGAAAGATGGAACATTTTAAATCCAACCAAAAAGCAAAAGCAATCTCATATTTCAAGTTCAATTAATAAAGATGTAGATTTAGTTGTAGCTAGTTCAGATTATCTCAAATCACTCCCTGATTTGATTGCAAAATGGCTACCCGTTGATCTGCTAAGCTTAGGTACGGATGGCTTTGGCAGAAGTGATACTCGTGAAGAACTACGTGACCACTTTGAAGTGGATGCACGATGGGTTACTGTCACTGCTTTGTCTGGATTACTTACACAAGGGAAAATAGAAAAATCTATTTATCTTAAAGCTGTCAAGGAATTAAAAATTGATGTATCTAAAATCAATCCAGTCATAGCTTAGAAATTAGGATTAGAGTTATAATGTTTTTTGGTAGGGATAATTATGTCAGTAAACTTTGAACTTCCTGAACTTGGTGAAGGCATAGAAGAAGCCGATGT
>CEWO01200096.1_pt1 | contig 11538 bp, 9 predicted proteins | sample 361561 | NCBI WGS metagenome assembly CEWO01 (sample SAMEA2623627, study PRJEB7988) | marine metagenome | isolation source: saline water (ENVO:00002010), including
ATTTGAAAAATTAAATATTATTTTAGAGGATGATGAATATTTAAGATCTTTAAAAAAACAGTATTTCAATCAAAATTTTTATACTGATGTTATTGCTTTTAATTTATCAGATTCCGGATTTCCTATTGATGGAGAAATTTATATTAGCTTACCTAGAATTATTGATAATGCTAATAAATATGATTCTAACTTAAATAATGAATTTAAAAGGATTATTATTCATGGTTTATTACATTTATGTGGGTATAATGACAAAACAGTATCAGATAAAAAAAATATGACAAATTTAGAAGATCAATATATTAATATTAATTCAGGTATAATTATTGAATATGAATAGTATTATTTTTATTTTTATTATTTTATTAGCCTTATCGGCTTTTTTTTCAGGTTCAGAAATTGCATTTCTAAATTTAAAAAAAAGCAATAAAAAAATGCCTGTTTACATTTCAGATATGATTGTTAGTACTAAAAAATTACTCATTGGTCTTTTATCAGGTAATACTATTGTTAATATATCTATTGCTTTTATTGGAGCATATTTTATTCATGATTTAGCAGCGCATTATCAATTAAACGCTTCTATTGTTTCATTTTTTGAAATTGTATTTTTATCATTGATATTATTAATTTTTGGTGAGATAATTCCTAAAGTATTTGCTATGAGAAATTCTCTCAAATTTGCAGAAACTGTATATTTACCATTAAAATTCATTTTTATCTTAATGTCTCCAATTATTTTTTTACTTCATAAGTTTTCTATATTTTTTGAAAATATTTTAGGTGTGAAAGATGAAAAAATATTTGATTCAGAAGAAGAATTAAAAATTTTAACTGAATTAGGAGAAGAGCAAGGTACATTAGAAGAAGAAGAATCTGAAATGATTCAATCTATTATTCATTTTAATGATAAATATGCTGGTGAAATTTTAACCCCCAGGGTTGATATTATTGGAATAGAAGCTTCTGCCAGCATAGATGATGTTATGGATTTGATTAGTAAAGAACAATTCTCAAAAATTCCAGTTTATACTGATAATATTGATCAAATTAAAGGAATAATTCATGTTAAAGATGTGACATCTTATTTAATAGGATCTCGTCCTAATATTAATTTATTATCAATTGCCAGGCCACCATTTTTTGCTCCAGAGAATAAGCCAATTGATGAATTATTAAATGATTTTAAAGTTAAAAAAACAAATATGGCAATTATTGTTGATGAGTGGGGTGGAACAGAGGGACTAATTACTTTAGAAGATATTGTTGAAGAAGTATTAGGAGAAATTCGTGATCCTTTTGATAAGGAAAAAAATCTAATTAATAAAATAAAAACTGGAATTTATATGGTTGATGCAAAAATTTCTATTTATGATTTAGAAGAAGCAATTAGCATGACTTTTCCTAGCGAAAGAGATTATGACACATTAGGTGGTTTTATTTTAAATGAATTTCAATCTATCCCAAAAGAAAATGATACTATAAGTTTTAAAGGGAATATTTTTTCTGTTAAAACAATTAAAAATAATAGAATAGGTACAATTAAAATCACAAAAAATGAATTATAATCTTGAAGATTTAGTTAATACGTTAAAGAAATTACGTGCACCAGATGGGTGCGAATGGGATAGGCAACAAAATCATGAATCACTGATTCCATATCTTTTAGAAGAGGTTCATGAAGTGATTGAAGCAATTGAAACTAAAAATGATTCTTTACTTAAAGAAGAACTTGGTGATTTATTATTACATGTAATATTTCAAGCTGAATTAGCTAGTGAAAAAAACAAATTTAATATATATGATTCTATAGAAAACATTAATAATAAATTAATTAATCGTCATCCTCATGTATTTTTAGATAAAGATAACACAAAGTGGCAAGAAGGTAATTGGGAGCTACAAAAACAAAAAGAAAAAAAAAGAAAAAGTATTTTAGATGGAGTGCCTAAATCTTTGCCTTCTTTAACTAAAGCAAAAAGAATTCAAGAAAAAGCTTCTGGAGTTGGATTTGATTGGGAAAAACTTGATCAAGTTTATAATAAATTATATGAAGAAATTGATGAATTAAATATTGCAATAGAAGAAAAAAATACAAATAATATTGAAGAAGAATTAGGAGATGTATTATTCTCAATTGTTAATTTAAGTAGACATATTAATATCAATCCAGAAGTTGCGTTAGATAAATCAGTTATTAAGTTTATTAAAAGGTTTCAAAAACTTGAAAGTTATTTAGTTAAAGAAAATATTGATTTTAAAAAACAAAGCTTATCTGATTTAGATAAGCTTTGGGATAAAATAAAATTACAAGAAAAGTCTAATCCAGGATAACTCCTACTAATATAACAACATCTAATATATTAATAACACCATCATTATTCATATCGCCATTTAAATCAGCTTCTGTATTTCCAATAGCCATATTTACAAGTATAATAACATCTAAAACATTAATAATATCATCATAATTCAAATCACCCGTAATACTTTGTTGATCAAAATAATCAATACCATATTTATCAGCTCTTGCAATTAATGCATTATTATTACCTGGATAATCATATTCCCAAACTATTATACCATTAGGGCTCACTTCACGTATTTCAGTATCATCTGCATCTGTTAATAAAGTATTGCCATTTGGTAGCCTAAAAGCACCTCCCTGAACACTCGTATGGAAGCCTGAACCAGGGAAGTATAACCACTCTTCTTCTTCTGGGCCATATGGATTAGAATCAGTTATATCATATGTTCCATTTTCTAATAAAGGTGGAATTAGTTCTAAGCCCGCTGAAGCATTAGTTCCATGATTATTGTTAAATAAAATTAAATTACCTTCTCCAGGTGAACCTATATCAATCCAATTAACACTATGTTGATCATCCAGTTGTTTATCAGAATTAGTTCCACGTTCATAATTTTGAGGGTTTCCCCATCTATATAAAAAATCACCACCCATATTAGAATCTCCTCCAGTATGTGATGCTGCCTGTTCAGTTGTTGTGCTATGGTCTATAATATAAATTTCACTTTGAAATCTTGATGATAAAGCAATTTGATCAAGTTCTGCATTATAATCAATTGCATTGATATGCATCCAATCAGCATTTGCACCGCCTGGTCCTTGACTCCCCACATTACCACAATTTACATCCATTAATTCTGGATGATCTGCTATGCTACCATATGTTGCACTATATTGTGGACCTCTATCCTGAACTAAATGGTCAGTTATATGCCATTCCCAAACTATTTCATGTGTTCCATTCTCAAGATTTGGTTGAATTTCAAGAATAGCCGTACCCCACATTTGATTTAAATTATTATTAACATCAGTTCTACCCCAATCACTCCAACTACTTTCATAAAATCTTTCCCATGCCACCATCAAAATATTTCCATTTGGCAAAACTTGAATATCATGATGATGTTGATAATTATTATCTGATAATTCAAAAGACCATAATAAGTCACCTTCCCAATTATATATTTCAACACCACCACCAACACCGCCAGATTCCATAGTAGGGTTTGAAACTCTATAAGGATAAATAAGAATTGAATTTTCAAATCCGTATCCATCAAAACCATAAGTTTCACCACTAACTAAATAGGGCATACTTGCAGGTCCTCTAGAATGAGACCAATCATGCACTTCATTGAAATCATTGTCTAGTAATCTTGTACGAACATTATTACCACCGCCACCACCAGATTGAGGTGTGAATAAAGTATATCCATCAAATATATCTTGTGCAATGGTTGATGCTATCAGTAATATTGAGAAAACATAGTATTTCATTTATATTCCTTTTACAAAGTAGATTTATCAAAAATTTAAATATAAAATTCCGTTTAATTTAATTAAATAAATGTAAACGGATGTTACAAATAATAATAAGATTATTTTTTATTATATTAATTTCAATAAATTTAGGGTATGCAAATTAAAATTTCCATATTAAAACGTATTTTTAAAGTTTATACTATATTAGGCAAAACGTTTGGTACTTGGCTATCTCCAATTATTACAGCATTAGGAAATATTTTTTTTAAAATTCTTATTTTTTTTGGATCTATTTTTGACTATTTATTATTATTTCCAAAATTAAGATCTACGAAAATTAAAAATCCTATTTTAATAGTAGGTAACCCTCGTTCAGGTACAACATTTTTACATCATTATTTAACTTCTCATAGATTAGGTACTGGTTCTCAATTATGGCAGATGCTATTTCCATCTATCATTTTACAAAAATTAATTAGACCTTTTTTACCTATGCTTGAAAAAATTAGTCCTACTCGTCACCATTCTACAGCAGCACATAAAACAAGCTTACAATCTGTTGAGACTGACGATGCATCAATATTATTTAGATATTTAGATGGATTTTTTCTTTATGGATTTATTTTATCTTGGGATTCAGAAGATCTGTTTGATTGGGTAGATCCTAAAAAACGAGACACTTCAAAGCGAGATTTTAATTGGTTAGAATCAATGTGGAAAAGAGTTTTAATTTCAAATAATCAAACCAGAATAATTGGCAAATTATTTTCTATTAGCGCAAATATGCCAAAATTTTTAAATCATTTTTCAGATGCTAAAATTTTATATATGGTACGTGACCCATTAAGTGTGATTCCTTCTGGTTTAAGTTTAGTAACTGGAGTATTGGATAAAAAATTTGGTTTTTGGAAACTTGAAAAAGAAAAAAGAGATCATTTTATTGAAAAATTATATACAGCTTTAGTAGAATTATTAAAAAGATTTCATTATGATTGGATAAATAATAATATAGATAAGAATAGAGTAATGATTGTACATTTTGATAGAATGATGCAAGATTTTGATGGTTTAATGTCTGAAATATTGGAATTCACCGATTCTGAAATTACAGATGAATTAAAAACTGATATTCAAAAAACAGCAGAAAGTCAAAAATCTTTTAAAAGTAAACATAAATATGATTTAGAAAAATTTGGATTAACTGAACAAAAGATTAAAGAAGATTGTCACTTTATATATGAAACTTTTTTAAATACTAATGAAAATTAAATTTCTAATTATTAACTTTTTATTTTTCCATTTTATGTATTCTCAAATTATGCTTCCATCATCAGGAAAAGATGGTTGGATTTCTATGAGAAATGATGAAGTATGGGTTGGGTATAAATATTCTAATGATTTACCTTGGTGCCGTGCTATTTCAATTTTACCTTTTCCAATTGAAGAAATTAGTCCTATCGTAGGTAATTTCAATATTTATAGTGATATTTTTAGTCGTATTATTACATCAAAAATTATTGATTCAAATCAAAATATTGTATACCTAAAAATTGATATGCCTATTTTTAATGATAGAGATTATATTGTTCAATATTCTTCTTTTAATGATAATATAGATGTGGTATATCAGTGGTATTCTACTCAACATCAAGATGTGCCAAAATATGATGATATAGTACGCCTTAATCGCGCAGCAGGAGAATGGCGTCTTACACCTATAAATGATAATCAAACAAAGGTTTCTTATACGTGGAATGGTGAATTACTAGGTAATTTTCCTGGCTTTTATTTAACAACAGCTTGGGAGACTCAGGGTGGAGAAATAATAGATTGGCTTGAGCAGGCTTTGGATCAATAAGATGAAATATTATCGCTTACTATTAATTCTATTTTTTTATTTATTTAGTTTTAGTTATTCAAATATAAGTATATCCCAATCAGGTTATACTAACTTATATGCCATTAATCGTATTAATGATGGTTCAGTTATTAAGCTTCCATTTCGATTATTTAGTTTAGATTTTAATATTGATTATATGAATTTCAGTATAAATGCTAAATGGGGCCTTGAACATAAAATTAAATCTTTTAATACTAGGCAACCTTTTTCAGATTTAGCCTATGATTTAGTTTCGCCTGATAATGTTGATTACAAATCAGATTTTAGAGAATTTTATTTAAGCTACTTTCCTCCTTTTGGTGAAATTAAATTGGGCAAACAAATTCATGCCTGGGGTGCTACTGATGTAAGTAGCCCTATTGATATTTTAAACTCTATAGATTATTATTATTTATTTACGGATACAGATGAAACAAAAATAGGCAGGAATTCTTTAGTTATGAATTTATATTTAGAGCCTATCAAAATAGAATTACTTATTATGCCTAATCATATTCCAAATAACATTCCAAACAATGACCCTGATTTTCCAATCACGCTACCTACAAGCGTTCAGGATTATCAATTTTTAGATATGGATAACCCAATTGAATATGGAGCTTATATTCAAAACTCTATGAATAATATGGATTGGACATTTTATTATTTTTCAGGTTATGATCGAAATTTTAATTTATATGGAGCTAATATTTTTTCAGATGAGTTTGATGTTAATACAGTCACTGACACTGTATTTTCATATAGAAAAACAGAAATGTATGCATTATCTAATGTTAGTTTTATTGGAGAGGCAACCTTACGCGCTGATTTAGCATATTTTAATACTGATGCAGGTAGTCAATCAATTAGTGATAGGGCATATTATGGTCAAGACCCAATTAGTAATTTTTTAGATTTTTCAAATAATATTGCATCTAGTTACTTTAATATATCTGGTAAGTATTATCAATATAATATACAGTTAGAATATCCTCTACCATTTGATATAGAGTTTACTTCACAAATTTTTGGATACGAGAAAATGAATATTAAAGGTGATGTTGTTGACGTTGCACTTACTAATTTTGAAATTTATTTAGATGGTAAAGATTTTTTTTATCCTGGGATGGGTTCTTCTATGGCAACCTTAGCTAAGAATGGATTATTAATTAATCTTACAAAAACTATTTGGGATGATACTATGGAATTTCAATTGACCAACCTTTTGGACACTCAAGACAACGGTCAATTGACCCAATTCAAATTAACTTATAGCATTATTGAGGATTTAAATTTTTCATTATTATATTATAAGGGTAGAGGCAACCAATCCAAATATGCTGATGATCCTAATACTGAAAATATTGATGAAAGTTTACTATATCCTTTTAATGCGATGGAAGGTTTTTCACACATTAGAGCACAACTACAATATTTCTTTTAAATATTATGCTTAATATTAAAATTACAGGCTCAGGCTATTATACTCCACCCATAATTGAAACTGCTAAACAGGTTGCATCTAAAATAGGCAAAACAGAAGATTGGATTATCTCTAGAACAGGTGTTCATCAAAGAAGAATTTCAGACATTGATGTTGATCAAATGGCTGCTATTGCTTGTAAAGATGCAATTGGTTCTTCATCAGTTCCTGATTTAATTATTAATGCTTCTGGAGTCCCCAAACAAACTATACCTGACACTTCAGTTTTCATACAAAAAGAATTAGGATATTCTGGCATTCCATCATTTTCAATTCATTCTACGTGTTTATCATTTTTAACAGCATTTCATGCTGCTTCCAGTTTAATTGAATCTAAACAGTATAAAAAAATACTCATTGTTTCATCTGATAGAGGCTCAATTGGTAGAAATTTTTCTGAGCCTGAGAGCGCTGCATTATTAGGTGATGCTGCAGCGGCTATTACTATTGAACCTTGCAATGAGTCTGCTTTATTATATTATAAAATGGAAACGTTTCCAGAAGGAGCTTTATTTACACAAGTTAAAGGAGGAGGAACTTATAGACATCCAGATAATCCTAAAACTTTAGATCAAGATCATTATTTTACTATGGCTGGGCCTAATGTGTATAAAATGGCTCGTAAAAAAGTATATAATATGATCAGTAAATCTTTATCAAAGAATAATTTAAATGTTAAAGATATAGATTTAGTTATTCCACATCAAGCATCTGGTACCGCTATCAAAGCATATTCAAAATTTGGTGGTTTTGATGAATCTAAAGTAATGAATATCATTGGTGATTATGGCAATTGTGTTTCTGCCTCAATTCCATTAGCATTATGTATTGCTATTAAAGAAAATAAATTACAGCGAGGCAACTTAGCTATGATGATTGGCACTGGAGCCGGTTTATCAGTAGCCTCATCTATAATAAAATTTTAAATTATTTTTGTAATATAATTTTTTGAGTTACTGATTTTTCTATATTTGAAAAATTAATAAAGTATATACCTGAAGTAAGATTTGATGCATTCCATATAATATTATAATTTCCAGCATTCATCATTTTATTATCAATTAAATTTTCTACTAATTTTCCATTTAAATCAAATACTGATATAGATATTTTTTCTAAATCATTTATAGAAAAATTAATATTGGTCATTGGATTAAATGGATTTGGATAAATATTATTTATGCCAAATTCTAATTCATTTTTATTATCATTTATACTAAGCCAATCACATTCTTGCTCTACTGTTATTTGGACAGAGTAATAGTATTGCTCTAAGCTAGTATTGAAATTATCACTATTTAAAACACACTCAGGAACATTTTCACATAACATATTTCCTCCACTTGCAAAATATGGATATCCAAATGTATCATCATTACTCCAGTTAAGATTCAAATCACAGAAATTTTCAGGCAGCTCCATTATTTGATTATTAAATATCCATAAATATGTCAATATATTTAAATCAAGTATTGAATTAGGTATGGCATTAATTTGATTGTATCCTAAATCTAAAATATACAAACTTTCCAAATCACCTAAATTTTCAGGGAGAGAGGTTAATTGATTATTTGATATATATAAATTAACTAATTTTGTTAAATTTGTAAAACTGTCAGGTAGAGTTTGAATTTGGTTCCATTCTAAATAAAGGGACCGTAAATCATCCAATTGCCCAAAGCTTTCTGGTATTGTATGAATTATTTCTTCAACTCCACTAAAATAATATCCAGCAACTAAAAATCGTAATCGGCCTTGATTCCAAGTTTGTGTTCCAAGTTTAAATGGGTTAGAAGTATTTTCAAATTCATTAACTGTAATAATATCTTGTAGTGCATCTAAGTCAGACTCTGAAAAACATGGATTATATTCCTGATCTTGTATCGTCACATTTATATAATCTGTTTCTAGACTATCTGCAACCTCTGGGTGGTAAGCAAACCCATCATCACATACTCTAGCTCCTTGATCAATCCAATCAGCAACAATATTAACATCTTCATTTGAAACATCTGTTAGAATATCAGGAGGCATCCAGCCGCTTTGGATACTTTGCCATAAAAGACTAGTTTGATGATTTCCAATATCTATAATGCCACTATTTATAACTTCTTCATAACTTGTAAGTCTTAATCCAGCTGAGGGGTATTGCCCAATATGACATGCTGAACATTCATATTGATTAAAAATAGGTTGTATTTCTTGATAGTAAGAAATTGAAAAAATAAAATTTACAATTAATAATAGAGTGATATTTTTTTTATTCATAATTTAACCGTTTATTTAATTAGCATTATTTTTTGAGTTAGAAAACTATCTTTATTTTTAGCTTTAATAATATACAAGCCTGTAGGATAATTTACAGCATTCCAATTAAATGAATGAGTACCTTTATTTAAAGTCCCATTAAAAATGTTATCAATTTGATTTCCTTTTACATTATAGATATCAATATTTATATAATCTCTACTTACCATCTTGATATTAAAATTAATTTCAGGATTAAATGGATTTGGATAAGCTTCTGAAATTTCAAATAGAGTTGGATTTATAATATTATTATTATCTAATATATCTTCTCCAATGAATGAAAGTATATTACCTTGATTAGGATTGAGTGTTAATGAACCATTCTGTGATTGAAGATTAAAACTCATTCCTATCGGTATATTAATTGCAAATGAAATATTTTTTTCATGATTTGGAAAGTGTTCCGGAGTTATAATAAACTCTACATTATAACCTTCATTAATTGTTTCTACATTCAATTGATAATTAAATATTTGCTGATAGTCACCATTATTTTTAATTAAGATATTCAATGAATCATTTGATTCAAGTGTTATTTCTGTTAGTGAATTTTCAAATTGAGGCAGGATAACACTATATGCAATAGGAAACAATCCAGGTATTTTCATTGCTCTATATACTAGGCCATCAGGTAGGGACAAATTATAATTAGCTTGCCAAACTGAATTTCCATTTAGATCAACCTCTAAACTTGTGCCACCCCCTCCAATTGTTGTTGAAAGATAATTTCCATTATCTAGTTTTTGAGTGTTACCTGATAAATAGCCATATAGTTCTTCAGGCAAAATATATTCCCAATCAAGTTCAGCTTCACATCCATCATTTAGTTCATTGATTGCAATTTCAATTGATCTTGAAGTTTTTATATCTTGATTTAAAAATTCACGACTTAGATTTCCATTATCAAAAGTTAAAATATTTCCATTATCTAATTTTTGAATACTATGCTGAAAACTAAATCCAATATCTTGCCCACAATCAATATCTCCAGAGCCTAATTCATGACCTAAGTTCCAAATAATTTCTCCACTTGGGTATGCAATTTTAGTAATTCTATTTAGATGCCTTGATGATAAATAAACAGCACTATCATCTTCATCAAACCATATTGCATTAGCATGCGTCCAATCAAATCTACCTGTATTGTAAGCTTCAAACCATATACCTCCTAGGCTATCATAATCTTCCATATTAAAATAATCAAATGTATTCCAACTCCACACTTCTTCTTTTGAATCTGCATCCCATTCTATAATTTTATCACCCATCCAATTAAATTCAATTGTTTGACCATCTGCATTATAACCTAGAGCTTGAAATAAAGGAGTCCATGGGCCTAAAGGTATAACTCCTTGATTATTTGAAGTACCTAATCCAATATAATTTCCATTAGGAAGCTGAAAAATATCATGATGAATAAAATTAGTACCAGGTTCCTGCCATTCTATTCCATTTTCAAATGAAAATTTAACACCCGGATAGTTGTTTTCAGCATTATTACCTATAAACTCAGAACCAAAAAATCGTCCATATTTATCTGTATTATAAAATATTAAATCTTGATTTCCTGAATTCCAGATTTCATTTCCATTTTGATCAATTACTGCTGAATAATAATCAAAAAATGAACCAAATATTGTTAATCCTTCTTCTTGTAAATCTTCATTATATATATTAGCTGTAGTATTAGCAATTGAAGCGCCTATATTTAATTCATGGATTTGACTAATTAATTGATTATTATTATCATACGCAGTGATTTTCCACCAATATTGTGTATCCCAATTCAGCATATCTTTTGCAATATATATAAGTGATTCATCAATATATTGTTCGCAAATTATACATTCTTGGAATTCAATATCCTCTGATACAGTTAAAACATAAAATGCATTATTGGGTTGTTGTTCCCATTCAAATAAAACATGCGTTTGATTTAAAGTAGCGCCATCTATAGGTTTTAGCAGACCCCAACTAAAAATAAAATTTAAGATTAATAATCCTAATATTATTTTTTTCATACTAATTTTCTAAAATTAAATTAAGCAATTGAATGATATCCAATATTGTAACTTC
>CEWO01129654.1_pt1 | contig 11534 bp, 8 predicted proteins | sample 361561 | NCBI WGS metagenome assembly CEWO01 (sample SAMEA2623627, study PRJEB7988) | marine metagenome | isolation source: saline water (ENVO:00002010), including
GCTGGCGTTTCTTCTGCTGGCGTTTCTTCCGCTGGCGTTTCTTCCGCAGGAATTGCTAATGCTTGTTCTTGAGCTTGAATCCTTGCTTTATTAGCAATTTTTTCATTTTCTAGAGCCTTAGCTTTTTGATCAGCTTCTAATTTTTGAACATCACTTTTTTTCTTGTCAATTCTTTTAAGTTTTTCATCCATCCAATCATTATATCTCTTTTCGGCTTCTTCTTCATCAAATGCACCTTTTGCTACACCACCCATTAGGTGATATTTCATCATTATCCCTTTGTATGAAAGAATATTTCTAGCAGTTTTTGTAGGCTGAGCACCGTTTTGAAGCCACTTAATAGAACTATCAATATCAAGCTCTATAGTAGCAGGATTAGTGTTTGGGTTATAGGTTCCTAATTTTTCAAGGTATTTACCATCTCTTTTTGAACGGGAGTCGGCAGCGACAATCCAGTAAAATGGTTTTCCTTTTTTACCGTGTCTTTGAAGTCTTATTTTTACTGACATAATATTAAATTTTGTGGTACTCGACCAAGTTTATTAAATAGCTTGCAAATATAATATAAAATTCCTTTACCAAACTATTTCTTTAAAAATTTTATATTACATTTACTCTTAATGATTACTAAAATGAAAAAATTCTTATTTATTTACGCTATTTTAATTTTTTTCAATTGTGAGGATAATATTTCTGATAAAATTCCAGCTTTTGAGGCTAGATTAAACGGTGATTTTGAATGGTCTGCTGAAACTTTTAGTGCAACCTTCCAAAATAATCAACTTTCTATTGTAGGAAATAATCCATTTGGGATAATTTCAATTTATTTAGACTCAGCTGTAGTTGGCACTCACAATATTTACAGTTGGACAGATGATTTTTTGATTTTTCAAGACACAATTCAGTATTCAACAAAGAATGATGGTGTTGGAAGTATAGCTTTTTTAAGTGACGGGCAAATTGATATAAGTGAGATAGATGATATAAATAATACTGTAAGTGGTCACTTTCATTTTGACGCATATAATTCAAGTGGTGATTATACAGTAAATATTTCTGAGGGAGTTTTTTATAAAATTCCGATTTCGTCAGATAATCAGGACTAAATCTTTTAACTATAATGTATTTAATTTTTGATACCGAAACAACCGGTTTACCTAAAAATTGGAAAGCTCCTGTTTCTGATACTGATAATTGGCCTAGATGTGTTCAAATTGCATGGCAACTTCACGATGAGTTGGGGAATTTAGTTGAAGCAAATAGTTTTATTATAAAACCTCACGGATATGATATTCCTTATGAATCAGAAAAAATTCATGGAATTTCAACCCTGTTAGCTGAATTAGAAGGTGAAAAATTAGAAATTGTCTTAAAAGAGTTTAATAATTCCATTTCAAAATCAAAGTTTATTATTGGTCATAATGTAAATTTTGACTTAAATGTAATAGGATGTGAGTTTCACAGATTAAACACTTTATCAAATATTGAACTAACTGATGTTTTAGATACATGTACTGAGACTACAGCGACATTATGTAAGCTTCCTGGAGGTCGAGGTGGTAAGTTTAAACTTCCTACTTTAACCGAATTACACGAATTTTTATTTTCAGCTCCTTTTCAAGATGCACATAACGCAACTGCTGATGTTGAAGCTACTGCAAGATGTTTTTTAGAGTTAATTAGGATAAAAAATTTTAAAAAAGAGGAGCTTCATGCTGAGGACAACTACTTTGAAAGATTTTCTGAGCATAATCCAGAGATAATTAAAAAGATAGGGCTAAAGCATCAAAACCTTAAAAAAAAATCTGAAATCCTTAAAGATGATTTATCTAAATCAAAGAATACTAAAACAACTGATGAATCTAAAGCTGATTTATCAGCATTAGATTTTACTCATTTACATAATCACAGTCAATTTTCTATGTTGCAATCCACTATTAAGATTAAAGATCTTGTGGATACGACAAGTGACATGAATATGAAGGCAGTTGCCATTACAGATTTAGGGAATATGATGGGTGCTTTTAGATTTGTTGATGCCGTAAAAAAGAAAAATAAGCAGATCAAAGATTTTAACGAAAATAACGATAAAAAGAAAAATTTAATAAAGCCAATTGTTGGATGTGTTTTAAATGTTTGCGAGGACCATCTTAATAAAAATTATAGAGACAATGGTTATCAAATGGTTTTTCTAGCAAAAAATAAAAATGGTTATAGTAATCTTTCAAACCTGTCTTCATTAGCTTATACAAAGGGTTTTTATTACGTTCCTAGAGTTGATAAAAAATTAATTTTAGATTACAAAGATGATTTAATAGTCCTTTCTGGAAATTTATTTGGTGAAATTTCAAATAAGATTTTAACCACTGGGACAAAGGAAGCCGAGGATTCTTTAATCTGGTGGAAAAATAATTTTAAAGATGATTTTTACATCGAATTAAACAGACATGATCAAGAAGATGAAGACACTGTCAATAAAGTATTATTAGAATTTTCAGAAAAGCATCAAATAAAATTGGTAGCAACGAATAATACTTTTTACCTAGATAATAATAGTGCTGATGCTCATGATATTCTTTTGTGTGTTAAGGATGGGGAAAAACTTTCCACTCCTAAGGGAAGGGGTAGAGGTTTTAGATATGGATTGCCAAATAATGAATATTATTTCAAATCACCTGATGAAATGAAGGAAATATTCTCTGATATTCCATCAGCTATTTCTAATACAAATGAAATTGTTTCAAAAGTTCAAGCTTTTGATTTAAATAATGAAGTTTTGTTACCAAAATTTGAAATTCCTGACGAATTTATTGATTCTGATGACGAAAATGATAGCGGTAAAAGGGGGGAGAATAAATATTTAAGATACTTAACTTATTTAGGAGCAGAAAAAAGATATGGAAAATTAGACGAATCCTTAAAAGATAGAATTGAATTTGAGCTTAAAACTATAAAAAACACAGGATACCCTGGATATTTTTTAATTGTTGAAGATTTTATCAGAAAAGCAAGAGAAATGAAAGTTTCCGTTGGACCAGGTAGAGGATCTGCAGCTGGATCGGTGGTAGCATATTGTTTATGGATAACAAATATTGACCCAATAAAATATGATTTGCTATTTGAAAGATTTTTGAATCCAGATAGAATAAGTATGCCTGATATTGATATTGATTTTGATGATGTTGGAAGAAATAAAGTCATAAGCTATGTAATTGAGAAGTATGGAGCGAATCAGGTTGCACAAATCATAACTTACGGAACAATGGCTGCAAAGTCATCAATTAGAGATACAGCTAGAGTTTTAGATTTACCGTTAGGCGATGCGGATAGAATTGCTAAATTGGTTCCAAACATGACTAAGCTTAGTTCAATTTTTGAAACAGATCACAAAGAGCTAAGAAATAAATTTAGAGCGGATGATCTAGATAAGATAAATCAATTATTGAGTATTTCTCAAAAAGATAATTTGGAATCTCAAACCATAAAGCAGGCTCGTTTACTTGAAGGCTCGTTAAGGAATACTGGAATTCATGCTTGCGGAGTGATTATCACCCCAGATGATATTAAAAATTTTGTACCTATTGCTACTGCTAAAGATTCAGATCTTTATGTAACCCAATTTGATAATGCAGTTGTTGAGCATGCAGGATTATTAAAAATGGATTTTTTAGGATTAAAAACCTTAACATTAATCAAAGACACCGTAAAAATAGTTAAAGCTAAATATGGAGTTGAGTTAGATCCAGATAATTTTCCCATTGACGATGAAAAAACTTTTGAATTATTTAAAAAAGGTGATACGGTGGGAATATTTCAGTACGAATCTGCTGGTATGCGAAAACATTTAAAGGATTTAAAGCCAAGTGTTTTTGGAGATTTAATTGCTATGAATGCCTTGTATAGACCAGGTCCGATGGAATATATTCCAAGTTTTATCAGACGTAAGCATGGTGAAGAAAAAATAGTATATGATTTACCTGAGATGGAGGAATTCTTAAAAGATACCTATGGGATTACGGTATATCAAGAGCAAGTAATGTTACTTTCTCAAAAGATTGGTGACTTTTCAAAAGGTGAAGCAGATATTTTAAGAAAGGCAATGGGTAAAAAACAGAAAGATGTTTTGGATAAAATGAAACCTAAGTTTTTGGAAAATTCAGAAAAAAAGGGCTTTAAATTAGAAAAAGTTGAAAAAATATGGAAAGACTGGGAAGCTTTTGCTAGTTACGCATTTAACAAATCTCATTCAACTTGTTATGCATGGATAGCCTATCAAACAGCTTATCTAAAGGCAAATTATCCAGCTGAATACATGGCGTCGGTTTTATCAAATAACATGAAAGATATAAAAAATATTACCTTTTTCATGGCAGAATGTAAAAGGATGAAGCTTGAGGTTTTAGGACCAGACTTAAATGAATCATATTATAAATTTTCGGTAAATAAAGAAAATGCCATAAGATTTGGTATGGGTGCTATCAAAGGAGTTGGTGCATCAGCAGTTAAAGCAATTGTAGATGAAAGAAAAGCTAATGGAGTCTATAAATCAATTTTTGATTTGTCTCAAAGAGTAGATTTAAGAGCTGCTAATAAAAAGGCATTTGACGGATTAACAGCAGCTGGAGCTTTTGATTCTTTTAATATAAATAGATCTCAGTACTTTTACCACAATGGTGATGGAATAACATTTATCGAAAAGATATTAAAACACGGAAATAAATTTCAGGAAAATAAAAACTCTTCTCAAGTAAGTTTGTTCTCAGGCATAAATGATTTACAAATATCAAACCCTATAATACCAAATGTTGAACCTTGGCCTACCATTGAAAAGTTGACAAAAGAAAAAGAGGTTGTAGGAATTTATATTTCAGGTCATCCTTTGGATGACTTTAGAGTTGAGATGGACTCTTTTTGTAATGCTGATGTTAGCATATTTAAATCTCCAAAAGAATTTGTTAATAAAGAAATTACAGTTGCTGGTGTTATCACAGAAGTAGAGCATAAGGTTAGTAGACAAGGTAAAGGTTGGGGGTTATTCGTTCTTGAAGATTATGTAGATTCATATAATTTTAGAATTTTTGGAGAAGAGTATCTTAGATTCAAACATTTTTTAAATTTAAATAATTTCTTATACGTAAAAATAAAAATTATTGAGGGTTGGTTAAATAAAGAAACCGGTTTGCGTGGAGACCCAAGAATTCAGTATAACAATTTTAAATTATTGCAGGATGTGGTTAAAACATTTGCAAAAAAAATATCTATTCAGTTGAAATTACAGGATATTAATGAAGAAAAGATTGAGTCAATCAAACAACTACTTGACCAACATGAAGGAACGCATTCGCTAGGTTTTGTGGTTTATGACGATGATGAAAAAATTATGGTTGAAATGAATAGTGAAAAGCAAAAAGTTGATATTTCTCCTTCTTTTCTAAATCTGTTAGAACTTAATAATATTTTTTATAAGCTAAATTAGATTATTTAGTTATTTTTGAAAAAAATTTTTATTATCATGGCATTAGAAATCACTGACAACAATTTTGAAGAAACTGTTTTAAAAAGCGATAAACCCGTATTGGTAGATTTTTGGGCAGCTTGGTGTGGTCCCTGCAGAATGGTTGGTCCAATAATTGACGAAATAAGTAATGAGTATGAAGGAAAGGCTATCGTCGGAAAGGTTGATATTGACGCTAATCAGCAATATGCAGCTCAGTTTGGTGTACGAAATATACCAACAGTTTTGGTCTTTAAAAACGGAGAGTTGATTGAAAGAAAAGTAGGAGTTTCTCCAAAGAATGCATATACTGATGCTTTAGACTCATTATTATAAAAATCTGGTTTTTAGTTCTGTATATTTTTAAAAGAAAATATTTGTTCTAATAAAAATCAAATGTATATTTGCTGACGCTGAAAAGGTCTGGTAGTTCAGCTGGTTAGAATACCTGCCTGTCACGCAGGGGGTCGCGGGTTCGAGTCCCGTCCAGACCGCAAAAAATCCTCTTAATTGGAGGATTTTTTTTTGCAACTATTCGGTCACAATTACCGTTCCGTACATGTGATCCTCATGTGGATCACATACATAGGTTGTAACTCCAATCTCTGTAAATGTGTGTGAAAAGGTAAATCCATATGTTGAGGAATAACCACTATCAAATGATTCTGTTCCACCTGTAGATCTGAGGTTGTGAGTTCCTCCACCCCAAGTCCAAGTGATAGTTTCACCTACCTGAATTGTGGTTTCATATGATGTATTACTTTGCCATATCAAGTTATACACTGAATCATTATCGTTTGGATTTTCGTAATCATCAATACTTTCTTTTGAACATGAAATCAAAATCAAAAGAAGGACGTAAAAAAAATTTCTGATAAAAAAACTTAAATTTTTTTTCATATTACAAATTTATGAATTTTGGTATGGATGTTGTATTTATAAACAAAATTAATAAATATGAAATATAAATTACTCATTATAGCACTATTCACTAACCTTGTATATTCCCAAACTAACTACCAGTATAACTGGGGTATGAGTAGCACCAACCAACAAATAACAATAAATGTAGGTGACACAGTTACATGGACTTGGGGTGGAGGAACTCACAACCTCAGATCTACAGGTGGAACAGAATCATTTGATAGTGGTTATTACACAGGACCTGGACCTCAATTTTCATATACTTTTAATACTCCAGGCGTTACAACTTATATCTGTGATCCTCATCCAAATTCAATGTATGGAACCGTTACTGTTACGGGTACTGCATCTGTAGATGAAGTGAATCTTTTTGATTTCAGTTTTTTTCCTAACCCCGTTTCAGAAATAATTAACATAAAATTTGAAAATATTGTTAATGGGCAAATTACCGTTGAAATATATGACGTACTCGGAAAACTTAATAGTAAATCAAATACAGCGTTGATTAATAACAAAGTTTCATTGGACGTTTCAAGCCTTAGCAAAGGAATTTACATTGCGAAGGTGTATTCAGAAGATGGGGTTTCCGTTAGACGATTTGTAAAAGATTAGTTTTAAAATACTCTCAAAATATTAAATCCAAAAAAGATTTTACGTTTTGTCCAATCCCCTTCGGCATCTGTCAAAACAGAAACATCATCAATACTTTGAGTGTTAGAAAATAAAAGTTGGAAGACATGCCCACCTGTTTCCAAATCAATACCGATACTTAGGGCATCAGTATTTGGAGAATTTTCAAGTCTGTTTAGGTTTGCAAAATATTCTACATTTATTGCTGTCCTTTTATTGATTTTATAACTACCGGTTAAACCTAAAATATAGTTATTTTCTCTTTCATATGTTGTAAATACAGGAAGTCCATCTTCAAAAACAACTTCTCCATTTTGGAATAATATTCTTTCCTCATTATAGTTTCTTTTAATAAATGAAGGGGAAAGTTGTAAAGAAATTTTTTCACTTATTCTACTTGAAATTAGAACTTGTGACAGGAATAATGATCTTTGAGAAAAAGATAAATCCATTCCAGGAGCTAAAAAATCAGATGAGTTATAATTAAAGCTATTGTATAAAGAGATATTTAGGGGAAAACCAGATTCTTGAACGTAAACCTTATTTTTTAGGTTAAGGGTATAAGTTTTTTTTAACGACTCCCTACTGAAACCGACCTGAAAATTATCAGAAATCCCATAAAACATTTCGATTTTTGTGTTGGCAATGTCTAGACCAAATAAAGTACTGATTCCTTCATTAATATTTCCAAATCTATGGGCTACATATAAAAAAAGCTCTTTTTTTTGTGATTGTTTAGTTGATTGACCATTTACAACTTTGTGAGCTTTGAATGCACTTAAGCTAACACTGGTGTTATCATCATTGTTGTCAATTTGATTTAGTAAGCTTTCTTGCGAGGTTGTTGGATTGGAAAATAATATTGAAAGGATTAAAAGACTAATTAAGTACTTATTCTTTTTTAGCATATGAGTAATTAAGTTTTATTTTGACCTCTTCGTCAATTTTTTTAAAAACAATTCTAGGTATTTTAACATTATAATCACTCAATTTAACTGAAAAACTTGATTTAAGCTCGATTTTATCACCAATTTTTTTTATATAACCTTTAGCTAATATTGAATTTGACACTCCCTTAATTGTTAAAACCCCATTTATAGAAACTTCTTCAAATGAATCAATTAATTCAATATTTTCATAATTTTCAATAGTACCTTCAAAGGTTGACTTAGGATATTTATTACTCTCCAAATAGTTTTCGTTGAAATGCTCTTGCATTAATCCTAATCTGAATTTAAATTCATTAATATTTATTACAGCTGCGATCTTTCCATTTTTTAAATCAAAGATTGATACACATGATTTATTTGTTGCTCTAATCGGCTCAAATGCAGCTTTTGATCCATCAAATTCTGTTATCCCATTATTTGTGTAAAATTGTTGGGAATAAGTTTGAATCAAGTTAAAAACGAATATTAAGTATAAAATTTTGTAGCGCATGTATATTATTTTGAGATATTAATTTCAAATATTATACCAATTTATTTATAAATTAGCTTGCTAAATATTTAATTATGGATAAAGTATTTGTCAGCGGAGGATCAGGATTCATTGCAATGTATTGTATTAAAATTTTATTATCCAAGGGTTATAATGTTGTTACATCTGTAAGAGAAAAAAGTCAAATTGATCTTGCGAAAAAATCATTTAGTAAACATAACATAAGTTGTGATAATTTAGATTTTACAATTTTAGATTTATTGAAAGATGACGGTTGGGACGATGCATTAAAAGGTTGTAAGTATGTTTTACATACAGCCTCACCTGTAATCCCCGGTGATGTAGATGAAGATATTCTGGTAAAGCCTGCAGTCGAAGGTATGACAAGATGTTTAAATGCAGCTATAAAAAATGGAGTTAAAAAATTTGTTCAAACCTCTTCTTATGCTGCTATATATGGAAATAATAAATCTGAACACAGTGATGACGATTGGACTGATTTGTCAAATAAAAACTTACTTGCTTATGAGATAAGTAAAACAAAGTCTGAAAAAAAAATGTGGGAAATTGCAAATAGTTCTGATATAAGTGCATGCTCTATAAATCCAGTCTTAGTTTTAGGACCATCATTAACTGGAATTCTTAGTATGTCTAACAAATTAACTATAAAAAAAATTTTCAGCCTTCTATTTGTTCCCAATATGACTATTAGTATAGTTGGAGTTCATGATGTGGCTGACGCACATGTTAGAGCTATGGAGTCTTCCAAATCAAACGGAAAAAGATTTTTACTTTCGGAAAAAACGATTAAACTAGTAGAATTAACAAAACTTTTAAGAGGTGCAGGCTTTGTAAAAGTCCCCACCCTTGTAATTCCGAATTTTCTGTTAAAATTTATTGCTCTATTTACCCCATCGCTAAGATCAATAGCCAAAAGACTAGGGACTTTTGAAAAATTACACACAATAAACGCTAATAAAATTTTAGATTGGTATCCAAAATCTGTTGATATTGAGATAATTAATTCTGCTAAACAGTTGTATGAAACCGGTGTATTAAAAAAATAACTATCTTTGTATTGTGTTGAACTTGTATTTATTTACAAGAGGTTTAAAACCAATGAAAGCTTTCCTTTTGGGGAGCTTTTTTTATTTTGTTTTACCGAAAACGTTTTCGTTTAACAATTTATCTGATTATTAAATTTCTATTAAATCAGTTTTTTTGTTAAACTATTAATATTAATTACATGTTTTTTTTGTTATATAATCAACTATTTTTTTTTTTTAAAAAATATTAAAGTTCAAGGTCTTTAAATCACTAATTTACAAGTTCAATAAATTTATCTAAATATGAAAAAATCATTATTAAACTTTTTTATTGCTTTTATTGTTGTTTGTTCAGGTTTACAAGCACAAAGCATTTCAGGTTCTATTACTGATTCAGAAGATGGTGAGCCTTTAATGGGCGTTAATATCGTTGTTCAAGGACAAAACCAGGGAACTGTTTCTGATTTTGACGGGAATTTTACCATTTCAAATTTTGAAAATGGATCTCAATTAGTTTTTAGTTATGTTGGCTATAAAACTTTAAATTTTAAAATTTCATCAACTGAAGAAATTTTAGATAATATTTCGGTATCAATGGATAAAGACCTTAGTGAACTGGATGCGGTTATTGTTATCGGATATGGATCTCAAAAATTAAGTGATATTTCCGGTGCTGTATCTACCGTTAATTCTGATGCAATTGAAGCTTCATCACCTGTTAGAGTTGAGGATGCATTACAAGGTCAAGCATCGGGTATTAATATTATCTCTAGTGGTTCTCCTGGTTCAAAACCAACGGTTTTAATTCGTGGTATAACCTCATATGCTGGAAATGATCCTTTAGTAGTAATTGATGGTGTTTCTGCCTCAATAGATGATCTAAATTCTCTAAACCCAAACGATGTTAAATCAATAAATGTTTTGAAAGATGCTGCTTTAGCATCTATATATGGAGTTAAAGGTGGTAGTGGTGTAATAGTTATTACTACAAAAACAGGAGAAAGAAATTCCGAAACTTCTTTTACTTTTAATTCATCCGTTGGAATGCAGGAAGTTGTTAGAACAATTGATGTATTGAATGCTAGTGAATATGCTGCTATATTAAATGAAGCAAGTGTTAACGCAGGAGAAGGAATCGTTTTTCCAAATATTTCAGGCTTTGGAGTTGGAACAAATTGGCAAGATGAAGTATTAATCGATGCTCCTATTGTTAATCATTCTATTACTGCTTCAGGTGGTAGCGAAAGCACATCATATTACGTGTCAGCAGGTTATACTGCTCAGGATGGTGTGGTTGGTGGAGGTGCAAAATCTTTTTTCAATAGAACAAACTTTACTACAAATATTAACACTGATTTAAATGAAAAGACTAAGCTGTTAGTTAATACTAATTACTCGAATATCAAAGGGAAAAGTTTATCTGAGAATGGAATTACAAGTGTATTATCAAACGCGTTAAACTTTGATCCTACGGTTACTCCATACGAAAATGGTTCATTTGGAATAAGTGAAACAATTACTCAAGAAATTATTAATCCACTAGCACAGATTGATAATACTTACAATCAAAATAAGGTGGATAAAATTCAGGGTAAAATAGAATTAAAACACGAATTGATGGAAAATCTAAATATTACCTCTAGATTTGGTTACACCTATGTAGATATTTACGGAAAAGCATTCCTTCCTTTTCAATTTTATGGTGCTGGTCATAACCAAACCAATGCAAACTCAGACTTATCACCAATTGTTGCGGTTGATAGTGAAGGTAATGTAACTTCAACTCATAACAGAGTTAGCGAAAGCCATACTAATTATTTTAATTATACCTATGAGCTTTACGGAAATTATGATTTTACCCTTAATGAAAATCATAATTTTCAAACAGTAGCCGGCTTTTCCATCGGAGAAAATAAAGGAAGTAATATTTCAGCTACCAATGAAGACGTTCCTTTCAACTCATGGGATTATGCAGATGTTAGTGCTGCTACAGGAAATGC
>CEWO01025083.1_pt1 | contig 11526 bp, 4 predicted proteins | sample 361561 | NCBI WGS metagenome assembly CEWO01 (sample SAMEA2623627, study PRJEB7988) | marine metagenome | isolation source: saline water (ENVO:00002010), including
CCTGCGGCTTTAATCATCAAGGCGATTTCCTTTCTTGGTCTACTCAAGCTTCCTGTGATACAGAATGTCTGACCAGTTAGTGGGCCCTCTGATTCTTGTTTTGCTTCTTCGGCGGTTATTTCTATCGCCTCAGCTAATCCTTCCACCATCGCCCTACGCTCAGACAGACCTTCGAGGAAGGAGCGGGCAACGGTTTCACCAACACCTTCCAATTTGACTAATCTTGGGATTGCTGATTCATGGTCGTTTAGCAGACTAAACATGGTCTCGGGGTCGCCTAATTCTTCTGCAAATCCAGTCGCTAACTCTGGTCCAATGCCTGGAAGGCCTAGAGCCGAAAGGAAGGTTGAGAGGCTCAGAGACCTTGTTGCATCCAATTGAGAGATTATATTGTTTGCAGATTTCTCGCCCATTCGTTCTAAATTGATAATATCAGAGTGAGTCAATGAGTAAAGATCTGGAAGAGTGCTTACCAAACCTTCCTCACACAACTGTTCGGCTAACTTTTCGCCGATTCCATCCATCTCAAGGGCTCGACACCAATACAGAATTGCTCTTTCCAAGCGAGATGGACAATTTAGATTGAAGCAACGAATGAATGCTCCATCTTGTTCTAATTTAGTTTCACACCTAGGGCATTGCACTGGGATTTGTATGGCCTCGCCCTTTGGTAGGCTGTCGGTGAATGAAGTTCCGTCTGCATGAACCCGATTTTGTAAGTCCGAAGTCTTGGCTTCACCCAATACTTCGATAATCTTCGGAATCACGTCGCCTCGGCGAACTATTCTGACTCTATCCCCTACACGGAGTCCTAGCCTTTTGATTTCTCCAGCGTTGTGCAGAGTGGTATTCTCAACGGTCACCCCAGATACCGTTACTGGTGCTACCCTTGCAACAGGAGTCACAGTTCCGGTCCTTCCAGTCTGCCAATCTACTCCCATGACTACTGTGGAGGCTTCTTCTGGAGGGAATTTCCATGCCAATGCCCAACGAGGATGGTGGGCGGTTTGGCCGAGGAGTTCTCTCTTGGCTAAATCATCCAATTTGATTACCACTCCGTCTATCTCCCAATGTGCACTGTCACGATTTTGAGTCCAGCGCTTAGTTACCTGAAGAATTGCTTGAGTTACTGCATAATCGTCTTCGCCCTCTACTACTTCATTTCCAGCCGCGGCAATCTGATTTGATTCAAGCCAGTCGATTGCCTCTGAGTCATTTGTGAAAGTTGGAGGCGGTGGACTATCTGGATGTCGATGTTCGGCACTCGGGAACATTACACCATAGGCGTAGAAGGTCAAATCCGCTGCATCTCCTTTGCCGGCATCCGCGGTTTTCTGACGAAGGCTTCCAGCGGCGAGGTTTCGAGGATTAGGAGCGATCGAGGCGTACTTTGTCCGAAATACGTCCAGCGGCATTACTACTTCACCTCGAACATGTGCATCTCCTTCCCAATCTAAGGATTCGGGAATATTTGGTATCCTACGAGCATTGGCGGTAACATCCTCCCCTCGTTCTCCGTTTCCACGAGTAGCCGCGCGAACCAATCGACCACGTCTATATTCCAAAGATAGTGCAGAGCCATCCAATTTTGGTTGGCAGACGAATCGGCGCCCGTGGGCTGTTGTTTCTGCAACAAAGTGTGCAACCTCTTCTTCCTCAGTAGCTTTGTCCAAACTCCTCATTGGAAATAGATGGTCGACTTTTTCTGAACCGGGAGCGGGATCCGAGCCGACTTTGGAAAGTTGTGGATGGTCTGGCGAAAGTTGCTTTAATTCATCAAATAAAACGTCGAATTCGGCATCTGTTATCTCGGGAGAGGCTTGATTGTAATAGAGGTTGGAATGGTGCGCAAGCAGCCCTGCCAACTCCTCGATGCGAGCGCTGTTCGCCCTATCATCCATGGCCTCCGGAACCATGTTCGGTGAGGTGAGGTTGCCCCCTAAAAGGTGCTCTTTTTTGGCACTAATTCCGACAAATTATGGCTATCGCTGCCAGTAAAATGGTGGGCCAGCCAGGATTTGAACCTGGGTCGCGCGGCCCCCAGCCGCGAAGTATAGGCCAAGCTAACCTACAGGCCCCTTGTGTGGTTCTCTCGTGAGAAGGTTCTCCCAAAGCCTTGACGGCTGGAAAATCAATCTTGCCGGGCGATGCTGAATGGCGATATTTCATCGATTAATTCGATGTGACCAACATACATTCGTCGGCAACAGTATCGCTCGAGACCGAGGTCGTCGAGAACTTTTGATGGGTCCTCGCCTGTATCGACTGCATTCTTGAACTGATCATACAAATGAGCTACGACTTTTCCGCAACTCCAACAACGTACTGGTATCAACATATTTCATCACCTATACGACTTCTGCCACTTCTTGCGAGCGCCTCGACCCATTTGGTGCTTCGGTTCCTTGCGTCTTGGGTCGTTAACCAATAGGCTGCGGTCGAATCTTAGGTACTCATCGCGAAGTTCCTCATCAATTCCGTCTGCTCCACCGTTGTAGTGAACGAGCCCACGAGCAATCGCGGTTCGAATAGCATCTACTTGTCCCATCTGTCCGCCACCTTCTACGCTAACAGAGATATCAACATCTTGCAGGCGATTCATGGCCTCAGCAATCTGAACAGGCTCTAGCGCTTTGCGGCGGGCAAGAGCAGGTTCCATGATGTGAATCGGCTGATGGTTTACACGAACTCGGCCAGCCCCCTTACGGACTGTTGCACGAGCGATTGCGGTCTTTCTCTTTCCACTAGTTTCGACCGTTTCCTTCTTCTTTTTCTTAGCCATCATTGGTCACCTCCCCATCGGGTGCTATCGATTCCTAGGTGTTCGCTAATTTCTCCTAAGCGAACAAACTTCTGAGGTAAATCTCGTTCAAAGGAACTAGAATCGCCCCAAGCATGACCTTCCGGCAAATCATCGCCAGATAGATTTGCGGGTAAACCAATCATTACCCTAAGATCGCGCACGGCATTTCGGCCAGTGCTGTTCTTTTGATATGGCAACATTCCTCGGACCGTTCTCTTGAGAATCTGGTCCGGCATGCGTGGGAAGAACGGTCCTTTCCTAGGGTGGTTCAATTTGTACTTGTGATCGTATTTTGCAAAGACAGTGGTCTTTGGTCCGGTTACGATTGCCTTCTCGGCATTCACAATAATCACACGCTTCTGATTACCCGCTCTGCGAGCTGAAAGTAATTCGCTAGCCACGTGGCTAGCAAGGCGTCCTAGAACCTTGTCAGATGCGTCAAAGACGAGAGTACTTGCTTCAGCCAAGTATCCTCACCCCCTTTCCATCTGGGTTCTCGTTCATCAATTCACGGATCGTGAGGACACGTCCGCCTGCGGCTTCAATCTTCGAGCGGGCGCCGGTGCTAACACTGTAGGCGGCGACGCTCGGCTTACCGGCCACATCGCCGCTACCGAGCAGCTTGCCAGGAACGAGGACTACATCCTCGTCGGCAGCGTATCGGCTCAGACGGCTTAGGTTCGGTTCAGCCCAATTGCTTCGGCTCTTTTCGAGCCTCAGAGCGACGTCTCGCCATAGTGCGGAACCGGTTGACCTGCTCTGGTCCTTGAGATCGCCGATTAGGGCGATTAGGGCCTGGTTGGTCTTTCTCATGTTCTTACTCATATGACTCCCTCGACGTATGCTTGGGTAGCGCGCCCACCTGACCGCCTGTTATGAATGCTGCGGGTTGCCCCTACGGGGCATAGCCTCGCAGTACATCGAGAAGAGGATAAGGCGGGTTGTGGCCGCCCTTTTTCCCCAACTCTACGTAATCATATTCGGAATCCGCTATCTTCCTCAGAACCATCATCGGTTCCTGCGATTCTTTCTTGGCCTTCGGAATCTACGAATGAACCAGCTTTCACAACCGAGCCGTAAAGGCCGGATTCATTGACGGCGGTTCGGTTCAGCATTCCGTCTCCGAGAGAGGCGCTAATATGGTTGATAATCGACTGCAAAGCATTGATTGCTCTATCTCGCTGATCAGCGCCAATTTCGTGGTCGGAATATCTTGCTTCTTCGAATAGAGAGAAGAAGATGTCTAAGTCCTCTGGTGGTGCGATTCCTGCTAACATTCCTGTTACTGCATCCTCGAATTCCCTAGTGGTTTCGTAGACCTTCTTCATCGCGCCTCTGCCGCGGAAGAATCTGACCAATTCCTTGTAACAATTGAAAATTGTATCAATGTACTCATTGGACGCCTTTAGAGACATCAAAGAGTCGGTTAGGATACCTCGGAGAATCTCAATTCTACGGCGCTCTACGTAATTTCGATACATAATTGCGCCAACTAAGACAGCGAAGGCTAATGCAATTCCCATAATTGTCAGAATTTGCACTGTGAAGAAGCTGGCTTCAGCCTTGGTAACAGGCTCTCCTAGTTTAATTGGAGGAGTGTTGTTGAGGAACTCCTCTTCAAATTCATGAGAGCCCTTGAAGTGAATTGTAACTTGCCAATCTCCTCCAGATATACAATATCCTCCTTGATCACAGTCCAATTCACCCGGGATGTTAACACCAGAGTAAGGGAAGCTAAACGAAGCAACTCCCAACTCGTTTGTAGTTGCATAGACTACGTTGTGAGGGATCCATTCGCCCTCTTCTGCATTCCAATACTGATAGGTGAAAATCACTGTTTGTGATTCTACAGAAAGGTCCAATCGGTCTCGCAGAATCGCTACTGAACCATTGATGTATTCTCCCTCTTGGTAGCCATCAGGGTTAGACCAATGGTCCTTCAGTAAGATGTCTACACGGCTTCTAACAAGCACTTCAACATCGATAAATGAGCCATTCACCACCGGTGTTGTTTCGGCTCTACAACCACCCGGTAATTCCTTATTTGGTTCATAGGCGATTCTTACAACTCTGAATCCTTCCATCATATCTGAAGTAGGTTCGACACCGCGTCGACTCGGATTGTCATCCGGATCGCCGCTGAACCACTCAATTTCACCAGTTCCGTCCTGTGTTATCGATGTAGCAATAGGTCGGGTATTCACCTCAGGATCCAAGTAAATATTCAGACACTTGCCTCCAATCGGGTTACCATTTGTTTGTATCAATCTCGCATCTAGGTGGAACGATTCCTTCAGATAAAGCACAGGGAATACAGAACCATTCTGGAAGGTGTATGAGTCAACGTCATTTCGGAATGGTCCGATCTCTTGCACCTCCAAGCTCGAATTTGAGAAGACCGGGAACAATCGTGTTGTGCTAGCGTTGTGGTATCGATAGCGATCGTTATTCTCGTAGGAATTGAATTCGACCTTAACACGAGCTTGGCCCGCCTGTACGTCAGTAAGTGGGCAGGTTATCTCATAGAATCCATTGGCGTCGCTTGTGCCTGGTAGACAACCTACTACTCCGGTTTCTGCCCCTACCATTTCATAGGTGACTCTGATTGCCCTATTCGATAGATTGGAACCTAACTCATCTATTAACTGCCCGGTTACTACCATCGGCTTCTCGATAGGTTGGCCAGTAGTTGGGTCGATCTCAGATGTGTAAACAATCTGGTCGTCAACATTGAGAGTTGTGTATCCAATCAAACTAAATCCATCGACCTGGAACTGCATAACTCTACGATAATGATCGCTGTTCACCACTTGTACACATGGATCCCATGCTCCTGAGGTGCTCAGTGCTTCCGCGTCGAGAGGTTCACATCCCTCGTGAGGTAAATTCTCCTCGAATCGTAGAATCACGTTCACTGGACCGAATCCGTCGGGAAGGAAGGATTGTGGGTCGTCGCGAAGTAGCTGCGGGTCTAGAACCATCTCGTGATGGATAGTGCCTGCGTTCGGGCATTTAGTATCGACAATCTGGCGGTGGGTGCGGTCTTCGAAGTCCGTACCTTCCAAAATTACCAGAACCTCGCCACCATTTGCTCCACATCCATCCAATGCTTGACCCGAGTCCTTGATTACTGCAGTACGGTTATCATCCGTAACCTGTGCAGTGAATTCCCAAATATCTCCGGTGGAGCGAATATTCGGCGTAGTATCTTGTAGCGTGATATAGGTCCGAGACACTACCCAGAGGTCCATGGTGCCTGATGTTCCTTGGTGACGTGGGTCTCCTGGATATGTGTAGTCCAAGGTGAAGTTACCTAACTCATGATCTTCCTCTATTGTCAAGTTAACAGTGAACCAACCGGTGCTATCTGTCTCTGCAATACCGTTGGTACCGTCTGCCTCCCAGACGTAATTAATCTGAGAATTCTTTAGTGGTTGGAGAGAGTTATCTAGCAATTGTACTTCAATGCTACGATTCTGACCACGGTATAGACGAGGCTGGATTAATTCCTTGAATTCGCTTGTACCAATAACCGAGACATTCAGGTATGCTCCGGTTGGAGCAAGCACATTGCTCTGGTTTCCAGTGAAGTAGAAATTAGAGTTAGTGAAGTCGGCTCGAATGCCATAGAATCCAGCAGCATATTGAGAGTACCATGTCCAATTGTAATCGAAGGTTGCAACACCGTTGATCATTTGTGGTGCTCTCGCAAATCCGGTTTCTTGTGAACCAGCAAAGATCCCATTTCTATCTAGATCGACTTGCAGAGTCATTGGGTCGTGTGGCCATGGAACCATGGTTCGATTCCATACACTACCAATTACTCGTAACTCCTCACCAGTGAACATCTCTGGAACGATTTCACAGCGAACTGCACTATCTGGGTCTGTTGGCTCAACAGGGCCACAAGGGGGCGCATTGAAGTCACCTCCATTTTGCATAGCAATCCTCCAGTGTGTACCATTAGAAGATAGGAATGGTCGTAGTCTAGCGCTCTCGCCGATTAGACCTTCTGGAGTTCCATCCCAAGACATAGCGTATGGCTTTCCAAGGCTTACTTCGGCATAATTTAATCCTGCAGCATCGAGGCTTGGTTGATGGAATAGAGCTCTCCAGGCTCCGAATGAAGATCCTGTAAATTGGGTTGCATCCCAGAAGAATACTGGCCTAACCGAAGAGACGTACATATCCGCTTCAATGTACATTCTGTGCATCGAGCGAATGGTGAATGCCTCGGTCTCCGCTCCCTCAAGGTAAGGGAATGGCCATTCATCACCTAAATCAGGTCTAGCATAACCAATGAATGAGTAATCACCAATTGGTAAACTGGTATTGGTGTAATCATAACGTCCCAATACGTAGTGATCCTTTGCATTATCATCCCAAATAATTTCCTCGTATCCTCCGGGTAGCTTTCCTTCGCCATTATCCATAGTTGAATTCCATTGAACTTGTTTCCATTGACCTTGAGCACCCGCGGTTTGCACGAAGGTCAGTGATGCCCATCCGGCTGAATCAGCGCGATATCCATACCCATATCCATCGAAAATAGTAGGATGTGTGTAGTTTCCGAACGGGCCGCCGTGAACACGGAAAGAAATCGGCGCGTGAGTAATTCTGTTGTCGAATACACCACGGTCCCAATCTGCTTCATAGTGGACCTTGTAATCCACGAATAACGGTTGTTCATCGCTTCGGAAATATGTCCAAGAAACATAATCTATCGTGGTATTTGCCCTGACTTCTACAGGTATTGGTTCTGTTTGGGAACCATCGTGATAGAACATCTCAGTTACTTCTGCATAGACATTGTAAGTTGTATTTGGACCAACAATTAGGTCTTCGGGCAATAGGAATTGACCTACCACGAAGGCACCCGCAGCGTCTGTCAACACATCTACAGTTTCTAGAGCAAGCGTGCCGTTACGGGCCCATTCAATTGTTATCTGAACCGGTAGGTCAGGAGCTGGTTCGAAAACACCTGTATCGGGGTCTAGCCAATTCACTGTACCTTTGAATATCGCCGGATTTACTGCATCTAACCAGAGCACATTACTGGAAGTCATATTGATTCGGGTTGGAATTTTGTCATCCTCATCTAGTATTCCATCGTTATCGTGATCCCAATCTGATGTGCCGGAGTGATCCTCTTCCAATTGGTCCCAATCTCTGTCCGGTCGTTCGTCGGTGTCGTCGTCCTCATCGATTGCATCCGGTCCGGTAAATGGGTCAGTTGGATTGGCCATTCCTGTACCATTTCCATAATCGTCGTGGTCCCAAGGATTGGTTGAAGGTTGATCGTATCGGGACGGCCATAGCATAATTTCGTCTTTGTCTAGCATTCCATCAGAGTCATCGTCGAGGTCAACATCGTCTCTAAGACCATCATTATCGTGATCCCACGGCGATATGAATGGAGTGGCCGAATTTAATTCCAAAGTGTTGACTATTCCATCAGCATCCCAATCGTCATCAGCCCAATCTAGGACGCCATCGTTATCGTGGTCCCAGACGCTCTGTTCCTCACCGGTGAAACATAGGGTTTCTTGCACCTCATCTAGTACGCCATTATTGTCGTCGTCGGGGTCTTCGCCATCTGGCACTCCGTCGTTATCATTGTCGACATCGTAGTAGATTGGGAATAGTAATCCTTGACCCAGTACTCCTTGATCCCAAACAGATTGGTACCAACCATCATCGTCTGGGTCTGTATCAGTTCCGTCATCATCTTTGTCAACACAATTTGAACCGATGAAGAAATTCCCTGATTCTGTTCCACTATCGTCATCTAGGTCATCATTACTGTCGACTTCTAAATAATCCCAGATACCATCGTTATCGTCGTCTATGTCCCAATGGTCGTATACACCATCGAAATCATCATCTAAATCGGCGGTATCATTGACCATACATGATGGATTCATATTTCCTGGGATAGGAGCGCCGCAGTCATCATCAGGATCTACGTCGTTATCGAGCAAATCTGCAACTTCATCGGGGAACATATTGGCGTTTTGGTCGGAAGTCCATTGGAATAATCCGAAATTGATTCCGAGCCAAGCCGTGAATAAATCACGATTATTCTTCATCTGATTGTAGGTTACCGCCGCAGTAGGATCGGGTGTATCGGTTGTGAAATCGAAGTGAAAACAATTCTCGTCACAACTCGATGCTGGACTGTTGTCAGGGGCATCTGTCCCATCATATGGGCCATCATCATATTCGGGGTCCGGCCGGGTTGAGTAAGGTAGGGTGTAGATGAGTTGACCTGTTTGACGAGCACTCAGTAGAGGCCATGCATAGAGCCATGATAAACGAAGACCACAGACTATTTCTGTGGCAGGACCACCAAAGACTAGGAAATTAGCCAGACCAATATCACACTCTCCATCGTCTGTTGAACCACCGAATTGTGGATTGTTTACATCCAATCTTCCGTCTGAGCCCTCATCTTGATCCCACCAATCGGGCATTCCATCTGCATCCATATCCACATCTATGCCATTAATCAGTGAGTCTCCATCCATGTCGATATCGAAGTAGTTGTTTCCATTCCATGGACTCCATCGCATCATAACGTAGTAGTACATCTCGGGAACTTCTCCATTCGAGATCATTGCTGGGACTTCAGTATCTGTTGTTTCCTGGTATCCATTGTAGGGAAGAATAAATCCGTGTTCTTCGGCAGTAAATGGGCTGAAATGCCAATACTGTGCCCACAAGATTGGAGTTTGAGATGTCCCGACTGAAGTGTAAATTTGACTGTCATCACTACCATCGATTATGTCGCCATCTCCGTGAGAGTAGCCATTCGAAGTGGAGAATTGATCTGAGTTGTCGTTGTCGACTATTCCACAATTTCCGTCATCAGGGTCATAGATATCTGGAATTCCGTCGTTATCGTCATCCCAATCCTCGTCATTTGGTAGGCCGTCCCCATCAATATCTGTATCGATATTATTAGGCCCATCGTCTCGGAATCTTGAACCATTCAGAAGGTGGAGATCGTTATCGTCATCCAAATCGCAATTTGGATCTATATCTAGCCAATCTAAAACACCGTCATTATCATCATCCACGTCTTCCCAATTATTGATTCCGTCGTTATCCCAATCGTTGTTGCCGGTGTATGACTTTCTGGTCACGGTACAATTCATATCGGAATTTTGTGGATTTGGATTCGTTAAGCTAGCACAATTCCAATCCTCGACCTGAGCGATGGTAGCCATCATGTATGGATCTTCTTCGTTCAATATACCGTCATTATCCAAATCATAAGGGATATCGTTTTCATTGACTCCCGGCTCTCCTAGTAAGTTATCGGCAGGCCAAGCGCCTCCAACATCTGTGTCCATCCAATCCCAGACCAAATCGTAATCTGAATCAATTGCTCTGTATATATCATCATCAGCATCTCTATCGTAATCGAGTTCGCAGTCTATACCAGGGATTTGAATTGGATGATCATTTGGATAATCTCCAATACCATCTAGGTTAGTATCTAACTGCAGGCAAGAATCTGGTATTCCATCGTTGTCATCATCAACATCATACATGTCCAGCAATCCATCGTTATCGTCGTCGGTATCCGATGAATCCGGAGAGCCATCATTATCGTTGTCTGGATCTATGAAATTTGGAATGCCATCGCCGTCAAGATCTCCATCAATCATTTGAGTAAATGTTGGATTTCTTGGGTGCCAGATATTCTGTTCTTTGGTTGCGAAGTTCATTTTGTCGGACGTGTAAATGTCTGGATTGAGGTCAAATGCGGCTGGCAGTGATTGACTGGTCTCTGGTCCTACTGTTATACTACCTGAAAATAATACAGACCCATCTGGTTCTGAAAACGGGAAATTACCTTCCTCGTTAAATGTAAATGAAAATGAGTCGCCTGGGGCTATTGCTCCACTATCGAAAGAACCATCATCAGCAGTGACATTGTGTGATCTAGTGTCGTCATTCACCCATACTACAGTATCTCCAACTTCAATGTTGTAAAATTGTGGATTGATTCCGCTGGATTGTAATAAAATTGTAGTAGTCTCTTTTGCGTCCCAAGGAACTGGGTCATCCCACATTGATGCAGTATCAGTAATGTTGGTGGTGACCGTAGAATCCCAAGGATGTGAGTCCCAGAGATCGACTACTCCATCATTATCATCGTCATCATCGAAATAATCCTGCGCGCCATCACCATCAAAATCGCAAGGCCATGTGAACTGGTCTATTCTGCCATCATTATCGTCATCCTCGTCATACGAACCTCGACCGTTTCCGTCTATGTCCTCATCCGTTACGCCATCATTATCGTGATCCATTGGGTTCTGATCTATTCTGTAGCCTGTTCCTACAGGAGTCCCAGTCCAAGGATGTACTGTGTTTGGCTCAACATATCGGTCGGCACTGACGTTCCATGGATCGGCGCCTTGGGTGTAGTCGATTGGGCCTTCAAGAATTCCATCGTTATCGTCATCCCAATCATCCTCATCGGAGATGCCGTCGTTATCATGATCGAATGGATCGGTTCCATAGCATCCGTCGAAGCGCTCGATAAGATCACTAATTCCATCGTTATCGTCATCTAAATCATCTAAGTCATTGATTCCGTCGTTATCGTGATCTTCGGTATTTGTTTGTTCGAGGAAAAAGCCATACCCTGGGTTAGTGAGCAGCACTGATGGGTCGGTAATCTTGCCTTGGTACGAGGCTGGATCTACCCA
>CEWO01199840.1_pt1 | contig 11422 bp, 8 predicted proteins | sample 361561 | NCBI WGS metagenome assembly CEWO01 (sample SAMEA2623627, study PRJEB7988) | marine metagenome | isolation source: saline water (ENVO:00002010), including
GTTGTAGCATCATTGTGATTCCACATACCCACCTGTGTGAGTTTTAACCGCCTCTCCACAAGTGAAGAAGCGGTTCCTCTGGTATTCCAGGCATATCAATTCAGGTTTCTCTGGCCACTGCGTCTCCCCGCAGGGCGTAGCGGCCTCAACCTTCTTACCCTGATACACGACTGTACCAAGGAGCACTCTAAGCATGCCCGCGACCTACATTCGGTATATGAAGTAACCGGGATGTTTGGCTTTCATATCATAGTGAAAACATCTCTCAGTACCACGGTTATTCTTCATCCCCCGGGGCGTCAGAGAGTCCAAATATTAGCTGATCCGAAGGAGTCGCATCGGGTGCATCTTTGAATCCAAATGGAAGATTATGAGTAAAACCTGATTTTTCGATGTTTTCAGGGGTTTTTTTGTTTCCTTGATATTCAGGGGAGGCTTCAAGCCCGAAAACTGGAGTTTTGAGTTTTCTCCTATTTGACTCTTGGAGATCGAATGGGAGAGTCGTTTTTTCAAATTCGTTAATCGGTTGTTTATCTGTTACGCCGGCGATTATTTTCTCTTCTTCTTCTGTTCCGCATGTTAGGCAAATACCGGAACGAGTCGCCATCCCGCAAACCGCACACACCCTCATAATAGTGGCTCGGGGCATCATGTCTTGATGCTGTCGCAGTTATCCTTTACTCTGCCTCGAAGTGCGCACCTTCAGTAGGGGCGTTTCCGTATATTGCTGGCAAAAGTGAAAGTGACCCTATCATCATAGCAACTATAATGACCCACTTAACCATTTCATTTGGCCAGTCTATCGCGTATCTAACTACACAATACACAGTAGCTAGAGCGACACTCAAGAGCATTATTGGGAATCCGGTCTTGAAGAATGTATTGAATGAGATGTCATGCCCTGCCTCTTCCGCTAATCCTGCTGCTACAACGTTTGCTGAGGCGCCTATTATTGTACCATTTCCTCCTAGGCAAGCCCCGAGAGCCAGTGCCCATGCGAGTGGCCCTAGTTGTAAGTTGAGGTCTGGATCACTGGCCAACTCGATTACTACTGGCACCATTGTTGCTGTGTATGGTATGTTGTCAATGAAGGCAGATGCAATAGCAGACACCCATAGAAGAAGTAGGACTGCTACCATCAGCCTATTCTTCTCAGAAGCTTGCGATATGGTGTCTGAAATTCCCGTAGCGATTGCATCGATTAAGCCCATGTATTCTAGTCCGTGGATCATGATGAATAGTCCTGCGAAGAAAATTATCGTGGTCCACTCAACGGAATCTAGTTGTTCTTCGACATGATGAGGGGAAGTGACAAGAAGCATCAAAACCGCCCCTCCAATGGCTATAGTAGCAACAGTAAGTAGTGGATGGTGAAAGCTGGAGTGGGCGAAAAATGCCAGAATAACCAGGATTAGGATAAAACCGGATTTCTTCAATAGTTCTACATCCTTGATATTATACCTCAGACGAAGGAGATCTACATTGCGATGCCTCTCTCCTGAAAGTCCTTCGGACTCTAACTTTGACAGGAGCCAGAATGATGGCGCCATGGCGATCACTACTGCAGGACCGACATGAATTATGAAGTCGATGAAAGCTATTCCCTGGCTGTCAAGTACCGTTCCAGAAAGTGCCTGAGAAGATAATTGCGCACCTATTATGATGTTTGGCGGATCTCCAATTTGTGTTGCAGCTCCTCCGATATTAGAGAACATTACCTCGGCGATAATCAATGGTATTGGTTCTAGATTCAGAACCTTGGCTATCTGTATGGTGACGGGCACGATAAGGAGTATTGTGGTCACATTGTCCAAAAATGCTGAGAATACAGCCGTTATTGTGCAGAGTATGACAGAAAGTCTCCAGATAGATCCACCACTCAAAGCATATGCTTGAACCGCGGCCCATTCGAATACTCCAGTCTTCCCGAGGATATCGACAATTACCATCATCCCAATTAGGAGTCCTATTGTCTCTTCATCTATCCAAGTCACTACAGTTCCTAAATCCGGCCCGTTTCCTATGAGGTGTAGGGTGATGACGGCCACTATCCCCCCAATGGCCGCGGCAAGGGCCCTATGGACAATCTCGAAGACTATCAGGGCGTAGACGATGGTGAGAATGCCAAAGGCAGCAGGGACGGCCCATTCGGGCATTTCAGCAGGCGACCACGCTCCAGAATCAGAGGTTGCAGCGAGAGCCCTAGTAACCAGCATGACACTTCGAGACAAATTACACGTAAATATATCACTGACGTAGATACAGAAACTTCTGGTATTATTTACCTGACCAGAGAACCACTATATTGCCTCGGCTGAATGAAATAATCGAAGATGTCTTGGTGGCTAAAGAGGAGAATATTTCTGTTCTTTCGGAAGAACCATTTGCAATTCCTCGATTGAGCTTAATTTTAACTATTGACCTGCTTGATAGTTGATTTTTCAGCTCCTCTATAACAGAATCTACCACTCCTGATTTCCCTATCCTGACTGTTATTGGTAGTTCTGAATCCGAAGACTCTCTAATTACCCTGCTTGGAATTTTTGACATGCTATTACATTACGAACGAAGGGCCTATGGTTTTGACTCTGCCGCATACCCCACATGTGTACTTGACTACCTTGGAGCGAATCCTAACGGTGGAGTTTCTCCCTGGGACCATGGCTATGCTACAGGATCTACAAATTGTAATGCCATTGTAATTTCTGACTCTAGTACCGTGTTTCTTACCTATTCTGAGAATTAATTTAGCTGCCGAGTTAGAAATATCGTGATCTTTGTTTTCATTGAGAACGTCATACAGATCGTTGACGGCCTCGGAAGCTAGTTTTTTTCTAGAGTGTGATTTTCTCCTAGATCTTCTCGGCAATCAGAACACCTCTAGTTCTCGCCTTATGGATTCAGAGACATGCTCTATACTGCCTCTGCCATCTACGGATATTACCCTCAAATCGGAACTTTCAGACAGGCTGGAATACCATTCAGAGAGAGGTTTTGTCTGTAGATGATATGCATTAAGCCTACTTCTAACAGTTTCTTCATTGTCGTCCTTCCTCTGGATAAGTCTAGTAACTATTTCATCTGGAGCGGGTCGGAACTTGACATGGAAAATATCTCCAGTTTCTGGGTCCATCCTCCTTCCAACGATTCTCTCTACGATATCCTCATCCGGTACTTGTATCATTATGACCGTTGATACTTTAGCAATTCTGGATAGTTCCTCTGCTTGAGCAATAGTCCGTGGAAAACCATCAAAAAGAACCCCTTCTGATGCATCTGGTTGTTTGAGCCTCTCAGATATCAGTCCAATAATTATCGAGTCGGGCACTAGTAATCCGCCTTCCATATATCCCTTGGCCTCGTTCCCCAAATCAGTACCCCCCTTTACAGCTTCTCTAAGCATATCGCCAGTAGAAATCTGTGGTTTGCCTGTAGTTTGACTAATTTTTACTGCTTGAGTTCCCTTTCCAGCTCCGGGAGGGCCGAACAGAATGATGGAAGATGCTTGGTTAGAAATTCTGGACATAAACGTCCCAAGTGGCCCACACTGATAACGCTCACGGACGGTTCTGCTCCCACCACATATGCCCGTATGCCGCCCATTGCTCCATGGTCCAGCCATCCGGAAGCCCACTGAGGGGGAGTTGTGGGGCGCCATCGGGCGCTTGTTCAATACTCAAAGATGGTAGTGAAGATGAAGAAATGGCGTTATTCAGTTCTTCCTCGGATACAGTACCAGTGAGGACTTCTCCCGATGCACTAGTCTCCAATGCGGCAGCCCTTCTCTCTTTAGTAGAGCCGGAAAGTAAAGCCGATCCAGGAGGTATCAATTCCTCATCTGGACGTGTAGCCAGAGAAGATGAGTTCCTCGCCCTAAGTACTAGAACTACAGATGCCGAGACCACTATAATGAAGATTAATCCAATCGCCCAAGATGGCATCAGTCCTTCTGTTGATTCCCTAGCTTTGCTAACCTGTAATCTAAGATACGCATTAGTGGAAATCTCCATCTGCCCGGTGCCATTAGCGAAAACGTCGAGCTCAATAATTCCATATTCTGCATCTCCTCTTGGATCGGCTACTACCTCGACGGATATTGATTGTCCAGGCTCGATTGGCCCCGAGGATGAAGGATCGACTTCGAATTCCCAATTCTCGTCGCCGGCTACTTCCAGTGAGACTTCGGTAACGGAATTTCCAATATTCTGCAAGGTTACATCAAAGGTAGCAGGATTTCCTGGATATACATCTTCCACCGTGTCATCTGGAACAGATAGATCTAGCCACGCAGACGACAGTACTATGACATCAAGCCAGACGGTTCGTGAATGTGTGATAAATGCGGGGGTCGTGAATTCAATTATCACTGGGATCTGTTCATCCTGGAGACCTGCAGGAACTGCGCCTGGGAGCTCTAAGGCGACGGAAACGACGGCCTGCTGATTCATATCCATGGCGAAGTTTCCAGCAGTCATGAATCCACCAGACCAATCCGTGGGTATACTACCCAGAGTCAGAGATACTACCAAGTCAACATTGCCTGAGTTCTGAATCATGACGTTGGCCACTCCTGTCAATCCCGGTGCTGCGGATATCGAGGAGTCCCCGGAGATATCGAGTTCTGCTAGCTCTCTAACTACTAGCTTGGTCCCATTAGAAATTACATCTCCTCCCGTGTGCGTAACTCTTGTAGTGATTGTATTTGACTCTCCCATTTGGGCCGCCATTGGCACCAACGTATTAATCTGGAATGTTGCGATTTGGCCGGATAATATTTCGACAGAAATTGAGTCCATTGATTCTTCCTCGTCATGAATAATCTGAATTGGCCACGTATTGAGTGATGAGAAGGCGTTCACTTCGAATGTCATAGGAATATTCCCCTCGTTGCTAACTTCGAGTATCGTGGTCACCATATCCCCGTTAATCACAGCTCGATCGGTGGCCAATGCCAGCGGGCCAAGTGGGTTACCAGAATCCGAAAATATGTCTGTTCTAAAGTCGTCATTGGCTAACACAAGTACGTAGACAGTGTCAGAAATACTCAATGATGGATCGTTAACTGACTGAGTCACACACGTGACCTCCTCAGTAATGCCCGCGGCTGGTTCTCCGTTAGGCGATTTAGGCACTCTGACCTTTATCGGCAAGGTAGTGTAAAGCAATCTACCAATGGGGTCTGTGAGGAGTTCTGCTGACTGAGAGTCCCAAATATTCACAGGCCATGAGTTTAGAGTTGAGCAGGATACCATATATTGAGTCGGTCCATTGCCGTCATTACCAACTGCAAGTGAGAAAGTAGCCCATTCTCCGGGTTCGGCCTCTGCACCGCCTTCTCCGGCCAGAACTGTGACTAGACCCTCGATTCTATCCACCTCTGCTTCTAGTCTGATTACATTATTCACAGTAGGAGCGTTTACATCGAACAGATTGAGATCGGTTACAAATGTGCCAGGAAGAGCATAAATTTCGCCGGGCAGGGAAGAAGAGGAAGATTGAGGATGAGCAGTAAGATTTAGCTCGATAACTATCCTATCTCCCTCATTTCCCATTGGCTCGAGTTGCCATGGGCCTGTCTCATTGAGAAGTTTCCACCATTCATCGGATGGCGGTTGAAGGACTCCATTTTCAGAAACAACATTAACAGGAGAAACACTGAGTTGGACGGATATAGTCGAAGTTCCTTCATTTCTAAGTTCTATAGGGAAGTAAACCGAGTTGGTCTCTCTTGGATTCATGCTCCTAGATCTCGAATCTTCAAATTCCAACGGGTTAGACGGCAGGCTCCCACTCTCCATTAGAGGAGTTATTCTTACTCCGATCTGGGAAACTTGTACTGATATCTGGGCGATATTATTGTTAACTCCGTTAGATTCATCATTCAATTCATCTATTTCCGAAGATGAGTCTATGGTAAGCCTGAGTACGTGCTCACCAGTGGACGAAAAGGAATGAGGGAAAGAAAGTGAATCAAGACCGCCACCTATTATGGGCGAACGCCTTGATGTATGCAATAAGTCCCCAGTGGTCACGTCATGTATTTCCACATCGTACGATGAAGCAGTGGCGGTAGCTTGGTTGCCCCATGCAGCTTCTATTAGAATGGTGTCGCCTTGCAAAGGATTCTCCACGGAAGTTGAGATTGATCCGTCAAAAACAGTCAGATCAGCCTCGTTAATTTCAGTTGCTATGGCAGATAATACCAGCGAGTAGCCCTGGGTGTCTCCACCTGAATTTCCTACTCTAACTGTCCATGTTCCGACGGATGCATCTTCAATTTTTACCCTTTCAAGATTATTTAGTGAATCTACAGAGTTCCCAGGGGCGCTGAATCCTGATATGAATTCGTTACCGAGATAAATGGTTCCATCGGGAGAAGTAACTGAAAGATCAAGATCATTGACTAGACGAGGTGCTGATTGGTTGGCAACAGAAGATCCTTTTGGGTCGTTCCAAGCCAATGTAGCATCTAGTCCAGATCCGGGACTGACTTCAAATGTGTATGTGAACCCATGTCCCGGAAAGATCTCTCTTGAGTAATCGTACATCACATCTTTTTCGACTCCATTATCCGATAACGGATATAGGCTGTTGTCGAGAGATAGTTGCCCCCAACCCTCATACGGATTGGGCACATTACTTTCCCCCATATCTACTGCTCCGTTGATCAGGATCGCCCTGATTAAATCCGATCTGGGCTCACTAACTCCTTGGGACCTCAGGAATTGCCGTACTAATGCCGAAGCACCTGCTACCACTGGTGTTGCCATTGAAGTACCATTCATTGCAACATACAAGGGCGTAGTGCCATCATTGTGGGTTTGATCGGTACAAGTTTGACCGTCTACGAGTGTAGCTTCAGCGGCCCTTGCAGAGCAAATGAGGACTCCTGGGGCGACTATTTCTGGCTTGATCCTACCATCATTAGTCAATCCACGTGAAGAGAAAGTTGCAGTATCCCCAGAAGGCTCAGAGCCATAAGACCCAGTTGTAGAAGCACCTACGGTTAGTGCGTTCTTGGAAGTACCGGGGGGCGTTATTCCAGAATCGTGGGCGTTTCCTAAATCTCCAGCTGAAAACAGAACCATGTAACCAGGATAGTCGCTAACAAAGTTGTCCACATTGGATGATGTCTGACTGTAATTTCCCAAATTTGAGGTACCCCAACTATTGGTATGGATTCTAGCATTTTGATTCCATGAATGGGTAAATAGCCCATACAATGAGCCATAAATTCCGAAAAACCCACTTTGAGATTCATGTGTGTACATGTGAAAAGTAGCGCCGGGCGCCATTCCTAGTGCAGAGGATTGTCCGGAGCCGTCACCAAGGAGTGTTGCCGCTACGTGCGTCCCGTGACCGCTCAGCAAATCAGAATTATCATTATCCGGACCAAACTGACTGTAAACCGATCTTATCCTTCCATTGAAATCGCCATGATCTTCATCCAGTCCTGTATCGGAAATTGCGACGACCTCTCCGGTTCCATCCAATGAAATTGATGATTGCTCGAATGCTCCTTGTACGCCTGAAATATCCCTAGCTGCGCTATTGTAAACTGATGCATGATAGGCTGGTTGAATATGTAGAATCCTCCAATCTTTGGACAAGAGGGGGACCCACATCGCATTTACATCGTAGATGGTACACAGCCATGAGTCGCAAAAACTTGATTGGTCAGAATTAGAAATCACAGAAAGGTCCTTTTCTAGAGAATTTAACTCGTCCTCTGATAAATCGCTAGCTGGTAAAATCTGCAGTTCTAGTAGAGATGATGGATTAATATGTAGAATTTCAGGGGATACCCTCCAGATATCTGGCATTTGACCGTACCATCTTACATCCTCCCGGGAAGATATGAAATTTTCAACTTGGACGTGTATTGGGAACCTCACAAGAAGGGCGCTATCTGGGAGGTAGTCGAGAATAGTTGCTCCTATTTCTTCCACTGCTGATGATATGCCAGATATATCAGAGGTATCAGACTGAATCGCGTAGACCGGCCTATCTGAATGGCTATACTCCCCCGTATCCAATTCACCTAAGATCGGTGCATCGTCAATCAATGGATCAAATGAGCCATATGGAGAATGGATTAGTCCGGATGATTCTCTGATTTGGTGAACATGCCCCAAGGGAAATTCCAGAGAAGACCATTTCATTCCAAAATACTCATTCGAGTCCGGCGAAGATTCAGAGTCTATGGTTGAGGGCGAGGCGGAGACCATCCCAGACCATGAAGAAATTAACAAAACTGTAAGGACAAAGAAAGTAGATTTCCTTGCATACATGGTTCCTTCGGAACCTAATCTACCTTTTGACAGTTAACATGTGCTGATTATACAATAATCAGTAGTAATTGGGATAGAAATGCCGCGAAAAGACTCAAATATTGTAATATCGAGAAATTGCCTGGTCGGTTTTCATTACGCTTTCCTTCCAGCTTTCCTCGAGCTTCATTAGTGCCCTTACGCAGTCCACATTCTCAGGAATTACATCACTTTCTTGATGGATTGCCTGAAAATAATAAAGTCTGTTTCCAATCAATCTAACCCCGTCCTCCCATACGAAAATTTCATGCAGATCCCCCCACTTTCTTCCAATGTCTCTGGCCATCTCCATTACCTCGGCAGTTGTAGTTATCCTATTTCCTTCGCCATTCATCACAATGACTCTAGGCGTCCCCTTCCACATATCCAATATTGTCTCAGTGGAGTGGCCATGACCCTCAGGAAGATCGGCTATGATTGCATGGACATGCATTATTGTGGTTGGTACGGCTACTGCAAGTGAGTTAATTTCAATTTCTGGCTTTACTGTCATCACGTCAGGACCATGGTGGCTTGGTACCTTCAAAACTGGTTTTATTGCGTTTATCGGACCTTTCTTAGAGTCGCCTGGATCGGCTGCCCTTCTAATCATCGTACATTCTACTTTCAAAGAGCCGCACGATTCATAGAGTGGCACTAATGTTCTGGACAACCCTGTGGTATTACATGACACGACTCTTGTTGTCTTTGCTCCAAGGTTTTCTGAGTGATTGGCGCATGATGTATACGAAAGTCCGGTTAGTGAGTGTTTCTCCCCTCCTTGGAAGATGCTCTTAACACCTGCTTCGTCATATTTCCTAAGATTGGCGGCTCCCATTTTTCCAGGTGAGCAATCAATTACTATATCAGAGATTGATAGCAAGTCTTTGAGACCGCCACTGCAAACAAAACGAGAATTATCAAAGCTAGAAATCATTTCAGGATCGTCTGATGTGCAGTAGAGATCGAAACCTTTCCTAACTGCCATCTCACAACCGAAGCTCGGGCCCGTCTTTGTAACTCCGACAATTTCCATGTCTTCCTGTGCGTCGATGGCGTCTGCAACTCTCTTCCCTATGGTCCCGTATCCATTAATAGCGACTTTCACCCGTGTCATATCATCCCTCTGATTGATATCTCCTCTGGCCGATGCTCTATCAAGATAACTCAATCAAGCTAGTATTTATTACTAAATCAAAAATATCCGTCACAATGAAGACCATTGGCTAGACTCGGAGTACAATGGCGATGAGGGAACAGACCGCAAGGAGCGTCAAACTCAACAGAGAAATCGCTAGGATGTTGCCCGAGGCAATGGATAAGGATCGCTTAGTCAAGATTGGTTATGGATCAGGAGGGGATACAAAGCCAAGAGACGGAGACTTTGGGGTAGTTACACACCTCCCTACTGGATCACGCGTACTTCTTCTCGGTAATTTAGGAGAATGTGTTGGCGCCATGAACAGGGGTGGCACTCTGAATATTGAAGGGAGTTGCGAGTCGATGTTGGCCGCATTTCAGTCTAATGGAAGGATCGTAGTTGAGAGAGATGTAGGAGATAGGCTAGCGATGAATATGACTGGTGGAAGTGTGACCGTAATGGGCTCTGCCGGCAAGGATGCATGCGCAGGTATGCACGATGGAATCGTAATTGTGAGAGGGCAGGCCTCGTCTGGTGCAGGCTCGGGGATGTTCGGCGGGACATTGGTTGTCATGGGCTCTGTAGGTCCCGATCCTGGCTTAGGAATGAAAGGGGGCAGGGTAATCATAGCAGGGAGTTGTCCACCTCCTGGTAAAGGATCTACGATGCGATCGATTACTAGTGAAGAAGTAATGGAGCTGGAGACGATACTTGAACCGTTAGGCCTTTCACTTGAGGAGGATGCACTTGTATTGGTAACCGACGAGGAGACCCTGATCGAGGACAAAACGCCAGAGAGATGGGTCTCTGAAGGATTTGAAGGAATAGGAATTAGCCCCTCTAGCTCGGATAGGATACCCAAGTACTCCGTCGTCGATACGTCCGTTAATATCCTCCCAGTGGGTTCTGATGAAGGAGGATTGGAATTACCGATACCCTGGATGATTAGAGCTGAGAGTGGTTTGTCTTTTGGAGAGCAGCAGTTCAGAACGTCAAGTATTGTTAATAGAAATCCAAATGAAGGAGACCTATTGATAGTTGGCGAGGAAGAGCTTATACAATTTCCAGATAATGTCAGAGGGAGTTCTGGTATTGTACTAGATTTACAGAGCCTTCCTCCCATGAATGATGCCGAGCTAGAGAGCATCCTAGTCTCATTATCGAGTCATTTGGAAAGCTCGGCACTAATTCTACTGAAGGATGGGGTGGATCGTCTTGAGGGGCTTTTCAGATTAGTAGTAGATTTGGACCTGGATGGTGCAATAGTTTCCGTGGCGACACCGGGAGGAGGGAAAGCGGCGGCGGCTCTACCTCGAATAGGCTTAGCTTCTAGAGCCATGGGATTAGACTCTCAGAGAAGGGTTGTGGGGATAGAGCTGGATAAGCAACCTTCTGCGGAAGATTTGATCATTGGCAGGGCTTCTGGATGCTCATTCATTGTCGGACCGATAGATGAAGAAAATGATATTCTAGATGTTGGAACAAAAATTATTCCAGATATTATCGGCATAATGAAAGAGGTTGGACTATCTAATTTTCATAATGTTGGCAGGAGAATATTGAGGGCCAAAAATATGGAGACAGCAGCAATTAGTGGCCTCAGACTCGTTGGATTCGAGAGACCTCTTCCGATGTGGCTAGGAAACTGAGGTTATAACATGCCAACAATTACTCTGAGTCATTCAATGATGAGTAGGATTCAAAAACTCAATGGGGCAACTCATGAAAAAAATACCCTATCAGATTTACTGCCTCAGATGGGATGTCCTGTAGAGTTGAATGATGATGATAACATTGAGATCGAGGTATTTCCAGATCGGCCTGATCTTCTTAGCCATGAGACTATGGCCAGAGCGGTAAGATCATTTCAGAGAAACCACTCAAAAGGCGACGACATAGAGGTATCCAGTAGCGGAATCAGAATAGCAGTAGGCAGTGATTTAGAGAATGTTAGACCCATAATAATGGGAGC
>CEWO01078459.1_pt1 | contig 11377 bp, 9 predicted proteins | sample 361561 | NCBI WGS metagenome assembly CEWO01 (sample SAMEA2623627, study PRJEB7988) | marine metagenome | isolation source: saline water (ENVO:00002010), including
AATATCTAAAAAGCCTCGATTTATATCGGGGCTTTTTTGTTTTTATACTTAGCTTCTAACTTATCAAAAAATAATTTTATGTTTGAAAAAGAACTTCTCAATAGAAAAAATATAATTGTTACTGGAGGTGGAACAGGTCTTGGCAAGTCAATGGCTACAAGATTCGCAGAGCTTGGAGCAAACCTTGTCATAACGAGTCGCCGAAAAAGTGTAATTGATGAAACAGCAAAAGAGTTGCGTAAAAATGGTAATAAAGTAATTGCAATTGAATGCGATGTAAGGAAGCCAGATCAAGTTGATGAAATGGTGAGCCAAACTATTGAAGAGTTAGGCACTGTTGATATCTTATTAAATAACGCTGCTGGAAATTTTATTAGTCCTACTGAAAATCTAAGTCCCAATGCATTTAAAACTGTAATAGACATTGTACTAAATGGCACATTTCACTGTACACAAGCAGTTGGAAAGGTAATGCGAAAAAATAAAACCGGTGTAGTATTGAATATTGTTACATCCTATGCGTGGACCGGCTCGGGCTACGTCGTTCCATCTGCATGTGCAAAGGCCGGAGTGCTGGCTATGACAAGATCTCTTGCTGTTGAATGGGCAAAATATGGTATTCGAACCATAGCGATTGCACCTGGACCTTTTCCAACCAAAGGGGCATGGTCACGCTTAGCACCACCAGGAATGGGTATTGAGAAAAAAATGAAAGCCCAAATTCCGCTAAGACGTTTTGGTGAGCACGAGGAATTAGCAAACCTTGCTACGTACTTAGTGAGCGATCAAGCATCCTATATAAATGGTGAGGTTGTTACAATTGATGGGGGTGAATGGTTACAGGGGGCAGGGGAGTTTAACCAGTTAGAAAAAATTCCTAAAGCAGCCTGGAAACTTCTCGAAATGAAAAGAAAAAAGAAGAAAAAAAAATAAAATAGCGTCGCTAGAAAACTTCTTTTTGTAAATTAACGATCAAATATGACACAATTTTTAATAGTTTTAACAGCGTTTATATTTATGGAATTTGCGGCATGGGCTACCCACAAATATCTCATGCATGGCGCACTTTGGTTCTTGCATGAAGATCACCATGTATCAACAGGTAGAATAATGCAGAAAAATGATTCATTTGCATTAATTTTTGCAATTCCAAGTGCATCTGGTTTTATATTCGGCAGCATCTATCAAAACGACATACTTTTTTTCTCTGGTCTGGGTATTTTAGTTTATGGATTTGCTTATTTATTTGTACATGACATTTTTATTCATAGAAGAATCAAGATATTCAGTAAACCGAAAAGTGCTTATTTAAAAGCTGTTCTTTTTGAGCACAGAAAACACCATACTAGCGAAATCAAGGAGGACGGTGAATTTTTTGGCATGTTGTTTGTGAGTCCTAAGACACTTAGGAAATTCAGCTCAAAGAATGGATAATTATCTCTATCTAATCATTAATCTTACAGCAATTTCTATACCCCTCGCTTGCTCATTTGAACATAGAGTACGGTATTTCAAAAAATTTATATCTCTTGCCCCCGGCTTTTTATCAACTGTAGTATTTTTTATAGTGTGGGATATTTTTTTTACAAAGTGGGGAATATGGGGGTTTAATGAAAGCTATTTAATGGGATTAGAGTTTTTCAGTCTCCCGTTTGAGGAGTGTCTATTTTTTTTGTGCATTCCCTATAGTTCACTATTCATTCACTTTTGTAAAGAAAAGCTCACGCCTAAATTGAAGTTTTCCAACTTTACTACAAAAATTTTTGTAATTGGACTGACCTCATTTTTATTAATACTAGGTATTTTAAATTTTAACAAGTTCTACACATTTTCAGCCTTTATATTGGCAGTAATAGCGATAAACCTTTCTTTTTTTAGAGCACCTCAATTGCTAAACTCATTTTTTGTATCTTATATTTTTATACTAATACCATTTTTCATAGTGAATGGTCTTTTGACTGGATCATTTATAATCGATGAAATTGTATGGTATAATAATCATCATAACTTGGGTTTAAGAATTGGAACCATACCCTTCGAGGATATATTTTATGGTTTCTCTCTGCTTTTTTTGCCGCTATATATTAATCATGAGTTTCTAATTAAGAAAACTTAGTGCTGCAAAAAAAAGCAACTGAGATAGATACAAATTAGATGATAGGTAAATATCAAATCTAAGCCTCTTTAAAATTAAATACGATTGAAGAGGTAGAGCTATTAGTGCCCATGTAATATAATTTGATAATGGAGCTATGCCATTTTCATGATTAAAGCTCCACATATCAATCTTTGGCGCCACTGGCTCTATGAGTCCATCAAGAATTAGCATTAGAATAATAGCGATTAGTATTTGTAAAGGAGCTTTAGCTTTTAGCTGACTAGCAATTGTTCCACAAATAACAGTTGTAACAACCCAGTTAATTCCAATAACTAACGGAACATTCAAAACTTGAAATCCTAAAGTTTTTCCATATTGGTATGATCCAAAAATTAAACCTGTATTAACGCCGATTATTTCTGAAAAAATACCCCACATGAAGGTCATTAGTAAAAATAGCACTTTTTTGCGATTATTTAAATTCTTGTAGTAGAGTATTATAAAGTATAAAAGCAGTGTGAAAGGGGTCATATTGATAAACCATTCTCGATTCCAAAAAAGTATTCCGATTGCTCCAAAAACCTGGAATGTCCAAATGGTTACTAGGGCAAAAAAAGTAAAACGGTCATCTTTAAACATTTTATACCCCTTTAAATTGATCACTTACAATTTGTGCGGATAATAAGCAGAGTGGAATTCCTCCTCCAGGATGAACACTTCCTCCGCAAAAATATAAATTATCTATTTGCTTTGAAAAGTTAGGATGACGTAGAAAAGCAGATAGCATGGAATTGCTTGATGTTCCATAGAGGGCACCTTTATATGATTGCGTTTTTCTTTCAATTGTTTGAGGTGTATAAACTTTTTCAGCATGGATGAATTTTTCAATATCTGTTTGAAGTATGCGATTTATTTTTTGGATGATGACCTTTCTTAGCTTCAATGTTACATCATCCCATTTTTGTTTTGAGTCGAACGGTGCATTAATCATTACAAACCAATTCTCACAATCTTTTGGTGCATCATCGGTAACATCTTTTGAAGTTATGTTTATATATATTGTTGGGTCATTAGAAATCTCACCTTTTTGAAAAATTGACTCAAACTCATACCTATAGTCATCTGCGAATAAAATATTATGTAAATCTAGTTCGTTGTATGATTTTTTAACTGCCCAATAAAATATGAGAGCGGAGCTGGAACGCTCACTTTTACTTACCCTTTTAGGCATATCAAAATTTTTCAGCAGCCTTTCATAGGTAAAAAAAATATCCATATTTGAAACAACATAATCTGATTGTATAATTTCACCCTTTGAAACAACTCCCCGCACTTGATTTTTTTCAACCACTATTTCATCTACATTTGAATTTAAATGAATCTTGGCACCCTTCGCTTTTATGAGATTAGTGATTGATTTTGATATATCAACCATTCCATGCTCAGGAATCCATGTACCAAAATGTGACTCAAGGTGTTGAATTAAACTCATTATTCCAGATGTTTCATATGGGTTTGATCCATTATAAGTCGCATATCTATTATAAAGCTGAACAAGGTGCGGTTCTTTGAGATATTTTTTGTTGGCATCATTTAAGCTTTTATTTATATCAAAAATTGAATAGTTGATGAGCGCTTTCAAAACATCTTTAGAAAAATATGATGACAATTTATGCAAAGATTTTTTTAAAAAAATAGGCTCAGTTAGTTCATATTTTTTTTGAGAGCGCATAAGGTATTTTTTCATAACATTATGAGAAACATTTAACTTATTTCTTATTTCATTTAAATACTTATCCGTATTTGAAAACGCTGTAACCTTTATTCCATCATTCCAAAAATATTTGCAATGAACTTCCTTTTTTTTATAATTAAAATAATTACGAGGATTTTCATCTAATAGATAGAATAATTCATCCACTAAACTAGGTAGAGTGAATAAAGATGGACCTGCATCGAACCGGTAACTCCCTATTTGAAAAGAATGTATCTTGCCTCCAGTATGCCCCGATGATTCATAAATAGAAACATCATAACCTTTAGCAATTAACCTTGCTGCAGTAGCTAGACCACCAATTCCACTTCCAATAATGATAACTTTTTTCATTTTAAGATTTTATTTCACCTGAGTCACTTAATATGTGAAACCTTGCAAAAAGATCCTCTTTATACCATTTCTGCCTTTTAGTTTTACTTACTATATTTTTGTGACTTGTATTTGAATATGCAAAATTATTTATGTCTTCCTCTGATTCCCATATGCTAAAAGTAGCCTGCTGAATAAAAGGTAATTCACCTATTCCTTTAAAAAAGTTTACCCCATTTGCCTTTGAAATAGCATTGCTTGCTGATTTTACGGATCTCCAGAAATGCATTAATTTTGTAAAATGAATTGTAGCGCGAGTTATTACTCCAATTTTTACTGGTTTTGACAATTCTAAATGCGTACTAAATGGATTTTCTCCATTCCATAGGCCAGAACTTTTAAACGGTGACATAAAGATAATCCGATGTGCTTGCGTCTTGGAGATTATTTTTTGAAAATATTTATTTGAAGAAAAATAGCTTTGTGCATCATCTTTGGAGGACCATGTCTGTAGCAGGGCGTAGGTTGAAAAATCAGGGTACATACTAAATCCGGGGCTGCTACCAGTCCCTAGCATTTTAAAAAAATGAAGACCTTTAATATTTAAAAAATGAGGTCTATGCAAACCCATTTGTTTAAATGCCCACCATTTATTTTTATTAAAACTAAATAAAATTAGAGTAGTCATTTAAATGGAAAAGCTTTAAAAATCTCTTATCCATTTTGTAATATTTTCTCCCATTGACATATACAAAATAGTTGTGTAAAGCATAGCTAAGATAAGGAGAAAAAAAGGAGTGATTCTAAATTCATATGAGTACCCTTTTTGATGTATTCTGCTATACCAAAAACGAAAAATATTTATTGATAAGTATGATAGACCAATGCTAAAAAGAAAAAAACCAGCTATGATCAGTTGATCTATTCCATCCAAATGATACAGCCATTTTGCAAACCTCACATGTAGTCCGATAGCATAGCAGCGCCAAAAACTCCAGCAGAATCGCCCAACTTATTTTTTAAAATAGGTGTACGGACAATTTTACTGAATGTTTCTCTATATACAGAATCTTTTCCTTCTGTATATAGAAAATCTATTTTAGATAATCCTCCACCTAAAACGATAGCATGAGGGTCAAGGATATCAATAACGTTTGCCAATCCTCTGCCAAAGTTCTTTAAAAAATTTGCTTTCCACTCAGGATGTTTTTCATGCATCCCGGTATCAATAATATCTGTAACTCTATGTTTTTCACCAGAAAGTTCATACCACTCTTTCTCAAGTGCAGTACCAGAAATATATGCCTCAATACATCCTCTGTTGCCGCAATAGCATTCACGGCCATCTGGATGCAAGCAATGGTGCCCCCACTCACCCGCAATTCTATTTGCTCCTCGATGAATGTTTTTAAGCATGGTAATACCCCCGCCACATCCAGTTCCAAGTATCACGCCAAAAACTACATTATATTTCTTACCAGCGCCTAAAGTAGCTTCAGCCAATGCAAAGCAGTTTGCATCGTTTTCCATTAAAACAGGTATCCCTAATTCAGACTCCATATCCTTTTGAATAGGCTTTCCAATCAAACAAACCGTATTACTATTTTTTAATAAGCCAGTTTCTGATTCTATGGTTCCCGGTGTGCAAATACCTATAGGACCTTCAAACTCTTCATAGCCCACAATCATCGATTTAGACAATGAAATTATTCTTTCAATGATTGCTTCGTAGCCGTCATCTCTATTTGTTGGTACACGTTCTCTTTTTACGACTTGAAACTGCTCATCAATAATCACAGCCTCAATTTTCGTGCCACCAAGATCGATACCTAATCTGTAAGACATTTTGCTTTTGTATTCTTAATAAGTTAAACCATAGCCAAATTTATACAGGTGATCATCATTAGGGTCTATTGGAAATTGATCCATTCTTTTTGGCCAGCTAAATGAAAGTTTGCCAGTAGGGTTGTAGTCTCCAAAAAGTACATCTGCAACACCAGAACCCTCTGTTCCAGGTAACCATGCTGCAATGAAGCCATCCCATTTATCTACTTCTTCAGTAACTATCATAGGTCTTCCTGAAATCAACACAACGACAACTGGTATATTGTTTTCAGTAAACCTAGCAATAACATCACGATCTTCTTTATCAAGTTTTAGATCTGTGCGATCGCCAACCATCTCCGCATACGGCTTTTCACCAATCACGACAACAGCAAGGTCTCCAGTATACCCTCTGCCATCAACACTGTATTCAACAATCGTTCCTGGATCAACAGTCGATTTTATAGCATCTAAAATTGTTGTACCATCTGTTGTTTGACCCATACCCCCTTGCCAACTTATAGTCCATCCACCAGATTGCATACCTATATCATTTGCTCCTTTACCCGCTACAACAATTGTTTTTCCAGACTTGGGAAGAGGTAGTACGTTATTATCATTTTTCAAAAGCACCATACTTTTTTTAACCGCTTCTCTGGCTATATCTCTGTGGCTTTGAGAACCAATATGTGAAAGCAGGCTTTGATCGCTAAATGGTCTTTCAAACAATCCAGCCTGTTTTTTGATTAGAAGAATTCTTTTTACTGCATCATCGACCCTTTCCATTGGTATAGAACCCTCCTCAACAGACTCCTTAAATAATTTAAGAAAATTTTGAAAAGATTCTTTACCATCGCGCACTGCACCGGGAACCATAACCATATCTATACCTGCATTAATTGAAATAATTATATCAGATTTATAATCACCTGGTATGTTTTCTATCGCAGCCCAATCTGAAACAACAAAACCTTCAAATCCCAGCTCATCTTTTAGCAAATCGGTTAACAGGTACTTGCTTGCATGACATCTCAAATCGTTCCAACTGTTGTATGCAGCCATAAAGGTTGCAACACCTTCATCAATTGCCTTTTTAAAAGGAGGCAAATGGACTCTTCTCAGTTCTTCTTCGTCTATCTGAAGATCACCTTGATCGATTAAGCTATTTATACCTGTGCCAAATGCTACACCGCCATCACCAATGAAATGCTTAGCGCAAGCCAACACACCATTTGGATTATTGATTTCTGCAGATTGATATCCTCTAACTGCAGCACCGCCAAGTTCTGAAACTAGTTCAGTATTCTCAGAAAACCCTTCATAAGTTCTTCCCCAGCGAAAATCATCTGGGACTGCAAGGCACGGTGCAAAATCCCAGTCAATTCCCGTAGCTGCAACTTCAAGAGCTGTGGCTCTTGCAACAGCCTCTACAATTTGTGGATCGCGTGTAGCTCCCAAACCAATGTTATGGGGAAAAATTGTAGCTCCTACAACATTATTATGTCCATGAACAGCATCTATTCCATAAATAAGAGGTATCTTCAGTCTTGATTTCAATGCTTCCCTTTGATAGCTATCATACATATCTGCCCAGGCTTTTGGCTCATTAACCTCTGGAGTACTGCCACCACCACTCAATAAAGATCCAAGTCCGTATTTGGATATATCTGAAATGTCGCTTAAAAATTGACGATCAACCTGCGTCATTTGCCCCAGCTTTTCTTCAAGGGTCATTCTTGCCATCAACGAATCGACAAATGCGATGTCCGATGCTAATTCTTTGCTTTTAGTATCAGAGCATCCAAAAAGCGAAAGAAAAAATATTGAGACTATTGATGTTTTAAGTATATTTATCATTTTTACCTCTTTTGTCTGTGTCTCTCACAACCAATTCAACTGGAATTAATGTTTTTTTAGCAGATGCACCTATTTGAACCTGACCCTTGATCATCCGCATTAGATAATCAAGAGCCTCAGATGACAATTGATCTACATTTGTATTAATTGTTGTGAGTTTTGGAAAGAAAATTTTACTAAATAATATATTATCATATCCAATAATAAAATAATCACCTGGTATCTTTACCTTTTTTTCAAGAGCAGCGTGAATGAAGCCAACTGCCATTTGATCATTGCTAGCAAAAATACCAACTTGCGATATTTCCTTACTATTGATATCATGAAATGCTTTTTCGCCAGATTCGAAAGAATAATCTCCGCGAAAATCCCAGTCAATTTTTTTACCCTCTTTTTCAATAGTGTCTTTAAAGCCATTCTTGCGTAATTCTGCTTCCCATTTTTCGGTAGGTCCATGTATGACTCCAAATTTTTGACAGTCAGATTTAATGAACTGTTTAGCAGCGAGTGCCCCTCCTTGATATGAATCAAAAGTAAATGTATCAAATATTGGTTCGAAAACTGGTGCAATTGATATAATAGGATATCCTGTTAATGAATTTTTGATTACTTGATAACCGTAAGAATCTAAGGTTGGTAAAAAAAGGATAAATCCATCGTGATTTTGTGAAAGATATAAGAGCTGCTCTTTAATTGATTTATTATATCGTAGAGAGTGAATTGTTAGGCAGTGTCCTTCCTGTGCGCAAATTCGGTCAAAACTTGCGTAGAGATAGGCATAAAATTCCTCTGAAAAATGCTGCGTTATCAATGCAATATCAAGTATCCTATTGGATGATGGTGATGCATCTCGGTATTTACTGTAGCCAATTTCTCGAGCAACAGATAATATCTCTTTTGCGCTTTGCGAGTCACCGCTTATTTTGTTTGCAAGTACCCGTGAAACAGTTGAAAGCGAATAGCCGGTTAAGTTTGATATCTCTTTTAATCCTGAAGCCATTTTGAATATGAAAATCTTTAATCAATATTATGCAAAAAATTTGCACTATGAAAGAATGTTATTTGCGTATTTTATAATTATTTGATACTTTTGATAGCTGTTTCAGCACTTCTATAAATATTTTGAGAGAGGTATAATATGCAAAAAACGTTAACGTTTTTCTTTTCAAGTTTACTTTTACTATCTACAGCATTTTCACAGGTAGTAATTAATGAAATTATGTTTAATCCCTACTATGAGACAACACCTGGTGATGCCAGCACTTATAGTACCGATGATGACGGCGAATTTGTTGAATTTTTTAACGCAGGCCAATCCGATGTTGATATGTCAGGTTGGACAATGACCGGTATAACCTATACGTTTCCAAGCGGAACGACAATTGGAGCTGGAAAATACCTTGTTATTGTGCGTAGCAAAGAAAGATTTAAAGCTGAATACAATTTAGATTCAAATTATGAATGGGGGCCAGGAAGCGGCAATGGTGCATTATCAAATGGTGGCGAAAATGTTGAAGTTAAAGACGCCAATGGTAATGTAGTTGACGCAGTAGATTATGATGATGAAGGAGATTGGGGTGCAAAATCATCAGGAACTCCTCCCACTGCTGCTGCAGCTAGCGCTGATGGGTTAGGACCATCTTTAGAATTAAAAGATTTTGCTGCGGATAATTCTCTTCCTGCAAGCTGGGGAATTGTGACTGGTGCGAAAGGCACACCCGGTGCTGTAAATGCTAATTTTAATGGTACAGCATGGACATCAACAGGTGGTAGCGGTGGTGGCGGTTCAACAGCTGGTGGGGGTCCTGTCCGTACTCATACTGCTGGAACTTGGACGGGAGATACCTCCCCAATGGTTAATTCATTGAATGCTGCATCTACTGATACAAATTATTGGCAGTATTTTGATTGGGGAGTTGCAGGAACTGCTGCAACCAGTGATTCTATGCCAGGACATTATGAGGTCAATCAGAATTCAGTAAAAGATTCAGGATTCGTCAATGTATCGTATTCAACAGATGTAAAGAGCGAAGGTACTGGATCTATGATGCTTGATGTTTCAGTTCATGGAACAGAAGGTTGGGGTGGTTACGCAAAAATTCAACATATGCATCCTGACACAGCTAACGGTTTTTATGATTGGTCAAAGTACGATACTATTTCCTTTCAGTATCATATGCCTGAAGCTGCTAGCCATGATCAAGTTTTAGAATTACGTTTTAATGTTATTGAATATAGCAACGTTGCTAATCCAACATATACTCCAGCAGATGGTGACGGTGGAGCTACTTTGGGTGAATATTACTATTCATTCACTGCTCCAAGATTAGGGGCTGCAATGTCAGGTTGGGCAACCGTTGATATACCACTTGTTGAAGATCCAAATAATTGGGACAACAAAAATGGATTTAATAGAACTGGATGGGCAGGTATCTCGGGTAATACCACTTTTGATACTGATAGAATCAAAGGATTTGCATTTGAATTTTCTGGAAATGCAACCGACCGTTCTGTAGCGACCGCTAAGGTATACATTGATAATATTACCCTTAAAGGTAGAAAAACTACACCATATGTTTACTTTAATGGTAAAGCTTCACCCGCAGACCTAGGAAATCCTTTTGGTTGGGGTGCAGGTTCTTCATCTACTCTTGAAAGTGTATCTGGAGCTGGTGTAACCTCTGAAACAAATGCCCTTAAGTGGACCATGGGCGGTGACGGATGGGGTGTTACTGGAGCAGGTTGGAATATTAACCCCAATCATGACATGAGCTATGAATGGATGAAGGATACCGTTCAGTTCAAATATAAAACCGCTAAATTTTCAGGAAATAATATTCGCCTTCAGTATGAAGCTGGTAGCGGTAAACTAGTTAAGGAAGTTGATATTACAGCAGATGATAAATGGCACCATGTGAAAGTTGCCTTGAAGGACTTTGTTTACGGTGATAATACAACCTCAGGTTTTGACACCACAAAGGTTAAGGTGTTTCAATTTATTGCTCAGGGTTCAGGTTTTGAAGGTGAAACAATGATGATTACAGAGGCATGGACCGGTAGTCCTTCCTTCGATTTTGTATCACCTGCAGTCGCTGAAAATGTTGATGCGATACCAGGCTCATATACCAATGCAGTTGTTTGGGATGATGTAACTGGAGAATTCGGTGAAACCTACGATGTTTATGCAAGTCGCACTCCATTTGTAACCGCAAGCGCTGATTCAATTGCCGGTGCAGATGTTGTTGCTTTAAGTGTTGCAGAGGGAACGCAGGAAGCATATCATGACCTTACTATTCCTTTATCCGATCGTAATGCAAAATGGTATTATGCCGTTGTTGCTACAGATGCAGCGGGTAACAAAAGTAAAGTTGCTGCAATGACCTCTCCCGTAAGCAATATGGCTCGTGGAATTCCAACAATTTCATTAGCTCCTCCTTCTGGTTTCAAAGCAGATGGTGATATTGCTGAGTGGTTAAGTAGCGGTATTCATCCCCTAGAAATGGGCGTATCAA
>CEWO01069107.1_pt1 | contig 11375 bp, 9 predicted proteins | sample 361561 | NCBI WGS metagenome assembly CEWO01 (sample SAMEA2623627, study PRJEB7988) | marine metagenome | isolation source: saline water (ENVO:00002010), including
AATTCCCTCGAGATTGAGGGAGCGTTCACTGGAATGATCCCCATCACCCAGCCCATTGAAGGATAGGTCGATTCCAACTGTTCAGATGAGCTGTTCTCCACGAATTTGAGCTAGCGCTCCACAGATCAGCAAAGCGCAGCTCACTTTTCCCACATGTTGTGGAGAAAGTGAGCTCTATGGTGCTGAATGGCTGATTTTGTGGAAAACAGAGCAAAGTGTGTCATGATTGGCATTCCCCATCACCCGCCCCGCTTAGCTGAGCTATGTGGGGCTTTTTGCTGTCAGCAACAAAGGCAGCGAAGCGAATTTGATAGTACGAATGCGCTCATGCCTGCTTGGTGTTGCCAATGGTTTTATTGGTTGATTGAGTAATTTGTATTCAGGGATCAATTCTTTCCGGATTGGTGGTGATATATTGGATGAATTGGCGTTTATAGTATTAACAATTTTCACTCAGTAAGCATCTGAAGTGGTTTACCGGTGAACAAAGGGCGGTTAGAGGTAACAATCCTTTGAGAAAATAGAGCAAGGGGGTGGTTTGAATGAAAATAGTATCTATTGAAAAACGCTAGTTGATAACCTTCGACTTCTGCCGGGATCTTTTTGACGGTCACCGTATCCTGTATCCGTTAGGACTATGGAGAGGAATAAGAGGAAGTCGTGCCCGTTGTTTTTGTGGTGTGATCTGAACAATCAACGTCTTGGTTGGTGCTGGAATTACCGATCGATTGCGTGAGTCAGAGCCTTGAGCCATTCTCTCGTCAAACCGAGACAGTTTCCTCGATCTGGGTTTCTCCCATGACCTCTGAGCTTGCATTGATCCAGATGATGCCTTGCTGTCTGACGAGACAGATCAAATCTTTGTTGCGAAGAACTCTGTATGTGGAAGGTTCTTCCATGCACAGCTCTTTCGCATAGCTGACGGCAGCATGAATATCGGCCTGGGTGGCACTTGGTTTCCAACCATCAGGAGTAAGCCGTTCGATATCAACCATGAGTAATTTTACTTATTGACGTTAGTTTCTCGCAGGTGGCCCCCAATAGCAAGCAAAGTGTTCACATCCAAACCGAGTGTTGAATACTGGTATGCGAGCAATTTGCCCAGTGGTTTGATCTGATACTTTATGCTCCGACTAAAGATGGTTTAATTCATAATATAAATTAGATTGTCTGTCTGTATTCTCTTCGTGAATGAAGAGTTCTAGGCCATGATGGTAATCATGTTTGTGTTTTGGTAGATTTGTTTAGAATTTGGTAAAGTATTTTCAGGAGTTCTTTGATGTGATTTGGAGTTATCGCTATGCATCATATTCAGTTTTATTATGTTTCTTGAGATCGGACCATTAGCGGTGGGTGCTCCTTAGGAGGCTCGGGTGAGGCTGTTGGCTTGATCTGTATACGTGTTGATGTGTGGATTCTATTCAAAGGGGCTTCTTTGAGTGGTAGTCGGATGTTTATCCGAAAATTGTTTGACCGATTCCGCCTGAGCCCTATAGGCATTTTGTTTGTCAATATATTCGGCATCTACAGTTATTCTTGTGTTTTTACTGGATAACCATTTGATTTTCGCATCAACTCAAGTCTGCTTTTAGTCTCCATTCTTTTTGATTGAGAATTTTGCATCATTCAACTGACCCATGCGTGTCTATGAATGATGTTCTGCTCTCATCCTTTTCGCCGTTTAGTCCAGATCAGTAGCGATGTAGCAGCGTCTGCGGAGCTGGTCGACAAAAGCCCTTGCTTCGGTACCTCTGTATTTTTCCTTGAGCTGATCAACGATTCCGCCTTGGTCAAGGTTTTTGCCGTAAGCATCCACCACGAGGTCTAGGGCAAAGTCGATTAGTTCAGCCTCTTCTGCACTGAGTCGTACATCGACAAAATTTTCCATTCGATCCAGATTCCTTTAAGGTGTTACATCAGAATTCTGGTGCACAGTCCTCGATTATGCTTGGGTGTGAAGTTATTTCTTGCAGGATCTTGGTTTTGTTCTTTCATGCTCTGTCTTTAAAGCAAGTTATCTTTGCTTAGTTCTTCAAATACCTGTGATGGCCCCAATGATTCGCTGACAATATGTATTGTCAGCCTTAAAACTTCTCCGAGTTTTGCTATTGATGCTTGAGATACCTTGCTAAGAATAACATTGGTTTATCAGCTCAGAGACAATTGACTTGCCCGCTCTTGGCTTTTGCACTCAACCACCTCAGGGGCATTCTCAATATTGATAGGTGTAAATACTACCCCACGTTGAATCCTGAAAATATTCCAATATTCGCTTCTTTGTGCCATTGAATACTTGTGCGCATCATTCAATCGAGCTATTAGAGACATAGTCAACATCCAATCTTGCTATGGCAGTCCTTTTTGCCCTACCCAAAACGCAGTCGATCTATCGTCGCTACTGGGCTTCATCTGCTAAATAAACCTCTTCGACAATTTTAATTCCTTAATGCCCTGCACCCCCCGTTATGCACCGGGGGGGCGGACAGTTATCTCAGGATCTAGCTTCTTCCCTACTGTTGCGACTGTCAGTGCCAAAAAGGTGTGACTAGGTGTCATGCAGAAAACAAGACTGTTTATCCAGCTCGATAAACAGATCAATATGTGATCTCAAGGACCTTCGCTGAAGACTCGAACAGAAGTGGACATTGCCTGGACAGACGCATGGCTTGAGTCTGAGCTCCTCACCAATCATGGTGTCTTTCTGATATGCGAGTCTCTGCGAAGGTGGTGGATTTTACAGTTGCGAATGCCGATGCACGCGATCGTGCAATTTATGGCCCACTTTTCCGAACTGAATGCCATTCATGGTTAACGGCAACATTGATCAGTTCCTAGCCGAGATGGGGCGTATTCCACTGCTCACGGCAGCTGAAGAAATTACGCTTGGAACTGCTGTACAGCTCGGTAAATCACTAGAGGCCACCCCTCGCCAACAACGGGCTGGTCAACGAGCCAAGGAGCGGATGATCAAAGCCAACATCAGGCTTGTGGTCAATGTCAGCCGGAAGTACATGCACCGCCAGATGGGCCAATTGGAATCTGGTGATCTGATTCAAGAAGGCTGCATCGGTCTGAACCGAGCAGTGGAGAAATTTGATCCAGAACTTGGCTACAAATTCAGCACCTATGCCTACTGGTGGATCCGGCAAGCGATTAGCAGGGCAATTGACCAAACAGCATCAACCATCAGGGTTCCAACCTCTATGCACCACATGCTTCTCAAGCTGAATCATCTCCCTCCTGGATTGAATGAACAGCAGATTTGCGAGCACCTTCAAATTAGTGATGTGCAGCTACAAAACCTTCGCCATGCCCTAGTAGCAAAAAGAACTACTTCCTTGGATATGAAGCTTGGCAGCGATGGTGATGGTTCAACTCTCAATGAATTGCTGTGCGATGAGCAGTCAACCCTCAATATCGATAAATTCCAGTGGGAGATAGTAAGAGATAGGTTGGAAGTGCAAAAAGAATCTGCCATAAATAATGACCAAGTGCTCCTCCGCCGCAATGTTGTTGATGATGAAAGCCTTCAATCGATTGCCAACGAAATCGGTATTAGCCGTGAGCGTGTTCGTCAGAAAGTCGAGCGAGCAAAAAAACAACTTGCATCAAAGTTGATCGAGCACCGGGAGTTGGTTGCATAAATGTTGGGGCCTTTCCATCGCTGTCACCTCCGTGATCCTCCCAGTCTCCATCTGTAGGGATTGTTCAGGCACTTAGTCAATAAAAAACCCAGTCAGAGACTGGGTTTTTTATTGCAACGGAGAGGGTCGGATTCGAACCGACGGTGGGCTTGCACCCACGCTGGTTTTCAAGACCAGAGCCATAAACCACTCGACCACCTCTCCTTGAGGCCTTTATATCTTATCATCTCGCCAACATTAAGGCTGGAACTTACCTACGAGTTTTTTTAAACCTGTAACGGTATAAATTTTACCAAGGAAGTGATTACTAACTTTTCCAAAAAAGTTAAGGTCTCATGGCTTTTGAGTGCTCTGTGTGCATTGTTGATGTATTGATCCTTTTTGATTTGTATGCTTTGACCAGTTGTTAAACCCATTGCTGTTGCTTAAATTTGTTTCTAGTAAGTTTTAGTTCAATTGCAGTCAGGCATAAGTCTTGTGCCATGTGATCTAGTCTTATATTTGTCTGAGGCGATTTCTTGACATAAAAAAAGGACTTAAGCTTTGTGCCTAAGCCCTTTTTGATTGTTTAGCTATTCGGCTTTGCTAACGGTAATAAGCATTTGTCTGAATCACATCCAGCCGGACCTGCTTCCGTAAGCTCTCCATTGTCATACCTTTGCAATGCGTCGAAAAAGTCATTGTTGACTCGGCGTTCAATGACTTCCTTCTGCATGCGCTCATAGGTTTGCGCATCGATTGGTTCGAATGGCAAGCGAGGGAAGGTTGCATTCGCATCGAATCGAGCAAGGAGCGCTGCAGAAATGTATCCACCCCCCTGTTGGATGGTCTTGTGAAGAGCATCGGTTAATGGTTCGATCTCATGCTCACGAAATTCAATCGTTGCCGATGTGTTGTGGGCGGTGAAGTTCGATTGGACTTGCATGTAGAAGTCAAACTGTGCCAACGCCGAAAACGCATTGATCTCCACAGTGTCTGCTCCTGGAAGATTGGCCCAGCTCACTTCTGTTGGAATTTCCACTAACCATTCCGTGCAGCGTGTATCAAATGGATCATTCAAAAGACGACCTTGATCATCCTTGTCCGACTGAGAGGGAACCACGGTGTAGCCATAGTCCATGCAGGCCATTGCTACAGGATCATTTTTGCGGAATGTGATCCTGCGGATAAAGCGTTGAGCTTTGGGGGGATGCCATCCAGGAGCAGCACCTGTGAGCAGGCTTTTTGTGCCGGCTGGCTGAACTGTGGTGCAGCGGTTTGGACGCCGTAAACCATGGCGGTCGCAATAATCCCAGACGGTTTCATTCACGATCGACTTCCACCGCTTCAAGTAGTTAGCCTCTTGGGTCTTGTAGTTGAGGCCTTCTTCGGTTTCTGGTCTCCCAGCTTCCCACCACTTCAACCAAGGTGTGCCGAAAGCATGAACGAAGAAGTCAAACAAGCCAGTAAAGCTCACACCCACAATTGGATCCCAGGCGCGACTCTGGCGGTAGCGTTCCACCTCGAATTCGTGATTGAGCAGACACGCAACTGAAAGAGCAGCTGCTCTGAAGGCGTCGCGTTGAGATTGCTCGTCTTTAGGGTCAATTTGGTTGAGATGCACCTCTGCGAGGTTGCAATGAAAATCTGCGCCGAGGATTTCACCGCAAGGGTTTAAGCCGTAACGGCTTAGTCGATGCTCGAGTTCCTGTTCAGAGATCGGACCATGATTTTGTTGAAGCCAGCGACCAGCTTCCTGACGGCCTTGGTCGCAGTAAATCTCGATAAATTCGCTTCTTAGTTCTTGTGTAGATAGCAAATCAGCATTAGAGCGAGCAAGTGCTTCGGGGGCGAATTGAATGGCCCCTTCTCCGCTGTGGAATTGCCGTGTGACAGCTTCCAGCAGCACATCTCTGCTTGGGCGGGTGTGATAAACGCGGGTGTGGTTGGCCATCCGCAGCGCATCACGCTCAGGGTCAATCCTCCAGTTCCCCTCAGAATCCTGTTGCCACAAGTTTTCCTTGGCTCCAGCGGCTGCTGTGTCATCGGATGCGAATTGACGCATACCTGCGCTGCGACGGATGTTTCCAGCCACAATCGTGACGGCTGCTTCGTCAATGAGGAGACAGCATTCAATCGATGTGAGCTTTCGGCCAATTGCTTTACCAAGCAATTTGGCGACTCGACCGTATAGATCTTTCAGTTTCACTGGATTCGCCATGCCTCCGAAACCCTTGAGGGTTTCCCCGACGGGACGAACGTCAGACAGGTCTATCTCAACACTGACGTTTCGCCCTTCGAAACGAGGATCACTACTCAGTTCTAGGAGCAGTTGGTAGCTATCAACCCAACCTCGCCTGGTGTCGCCAACCTTGATTGAAACGTTGTGATCACTGATGCTGTAAGTGGTAGTTTCTTGCCGTTTTTCTGCAGGTGTAATGCCAATATTCGAAACGCTTAAGATATCAATTGGGTTGGTGACAACTGGAAGCTGATCAATGAAATGGGGCTCAATGATGGCGCCTGTTCCACACCCCATCATCGCTAGATCCATCATCAGACCGAACGCTTCCCAATCCACAAGGTTTGTGGAGGTGCAGTTGTAGGCCCCTGAGAAATTTTCAGGCTTTTCGATCCAAGGGGTGCCACCAATCCACTGCCAGCGTCCCGAGGGAAGTGCTTTTTTCTCAGCCTGCATCCTTGCCAATAAATCCATTTCCTCAGCGTTGAGGGAACCAAGTTTCAGGAGACCTGATCGGTTTCGTTCCCCTACTTCACTCCAGCTTTCTCGTCCTTTGGGTAAGCGCCGGCTGTAAGTGCGATAAAACACAGGGTTGGCTGCGGGCGCACTTGCAGGGAAGTCGCCATTGGTAGGAGCGAGTCCAGTGGTTTGCGTATCTAGCTTTTCAGTGCGGCTTGGTGTGAGAGTCACTAGCGATAGTTGGCTTGTCCTATCCCAATCTTAACGCCACCAATGGGGTCCGCAAGTCTCTATGAGCACCATTGACAGTGTTTTGGCTGTGAGAATGGCGTGATTTATCTCTAGATTCCGCCTCGCTGCCACGATGGAACTTTGTACTCAGCGACCATTGGTCATGGTTAAGTGCCTTCACTGCAGTCACCCACGGAACTGGCGTTCAATGGTTTGAGTGGTCCTGTTTTGTTGTGCTTCTACTCTCAACTATGAGACTCAGATCAGCGCAAGGATGATTAAGTTGACTCAGTTTCAGCTCCCTCTGGATCGCTCCCACGCCAAGAACAACCATTTCCGCTTGCTTAGAAGTGATTTTTTTGTCTTGGTTTGACATTGCTTGGGCTCAAGTTGTTGGCGAGAATGATATTGAGATCTCTTGCCACCACCCCCCAGAGTGCTTTGTTGAGTCTCATTATCCTGAAGTCTGATGCAACGTTGTCCTGAACCGGAGTTGATGAATGCATCTGATCAGGTGATTGCCTATGCAGAGGCAGATTTTAGTTCTGGTGATCACTCTTTTGTTGAACGTTTGCTTGAACTGATTGATCATTTCTGCAGCACTCTCCCTCCAGGTAGTTTGATTCTGGATTTAGGTTGTGGTCCTGGGAATATTTCTGAGAGGCTTGCAGCTTGTTTGCCCTTGTCAGAGGTGATCGGCATTGATGGGGCCTCTTCAATGATCAGCATGGCCAATCAAAAACTATTTTGTCGAAGGCCTGCTATTACGAATTTGAACTACCAACTTGTTGATTTAAGACATTATTGTCTTGATGATATACAGGATATAAAAGGTGCCTCTGTCATTGTTAGCAATAGCTTTCTGCATCATCTCCATGCCCCCCAAACGCTATGGGCTTCTGTCAAGCAGCTTGCTGCACCCAATGCGTTGATGTTGCATCGCGATTTACGCCGACCCTCAAATGAGCTTGAGGTTGATGCGCTTTGTGATCGCTATGTCAGTGAGGCCCCTTCCGTCTTGCAGCGCGACTTTCGAGCATCCCTGAAGGCTGCCTTCACGGTAGACGAGGTCTCTGAACAGCTTGAGCTAGCTGGACTGAGTCAATTCAAGGTCAAGGAGATTGGTGACAGATACCTTGAGGTTTGTGGATGGTGGTGACCTTGATGTTGCCTCGACCATTGACTGTCAGGCTGGTGGTGTCAACAGCGAGATCATGAGCACGCGTTTGGGAACTGAGAGCAGCGAGCCGTTGGACTTATTAAGTGGTGAGGATGGTCTCGCTGAAGCTGTGGCTCGTCGTCGCAATTTTGCGATCATTTCCCATCCAGATGCAGGAAAAACCACGCTCACCGAGAAACTCTTGCTGTATGGAGGTGCGATTCAGCAAGCTGGTGCTGTAAAGGCTCGAGGGGAGCAACGCAAAGTTACTTCCGATTGGATGGAGCTTGAAAAACAGCGCGGTATTTCGATTACGTCGACAGTGCTGCAATTCGACTACTCCGGCAGCACGATTAATTTGCTAGATACTCCTGGTCACCAGGATTTTTCTGAAGATACTTACCGCACCCTTGCTGCCGCTGATAACGCGGTGATGCTTGAAGATGCTGCGAAGGGTCTGGAACCTCAAACACGCAAGCTGTTTGAGGTTTGCAGGATGCGTGAGATCCCAATTTTTACGTTCATCAACAAGATGGATCGTCCTGGTAGAGAGCCCTTAGCTCTGTTGGACGAAATTGAGGCTGAATTAGGCCTGACGCCCTGGGCTGTGAATTGGCCGATCGGCAGCGGTGAATTATTTCGTGGAGTGATCGACCGTCGTACACGTCAGGTTGTCCTGTTCAGCCGTGCTCAGCGCGGTCGTCAGTCTGAGGAAAAGCTGTTTGATTTGGATGATCCGCAATTACAAGACTTAGTGGAACCAGAGTTGCTAGCTCAGGCTGTTGAGGATCTTGATCTTCTTGAAGCAGCTGGTGCAGAACTTGATCTTGAATTGGTTCATGCCGGTGAATTAACCCCGGTCTTTTTTGGATCGGCCATGACTAATTTTGGTGTGCGTCCATTCCTGGATGCGTTTATGGATATGGCCCAAAAGCCAGTAGCTCGTATTGGTATTGATGGTCCTGTTGATCCCTTGCGCCCAGATTTCAGCGGGTTTGTTTTCAAACTTCAGGCCAATATGGACCCACGTCATCGTGACCGTGTGGCTTTTGTTCGTGTTTGTAGTGGGAGATTTGAAAAAGATATGTCTGTGCGTCATGCCCGCACTGGTCGTACCATCCGTCTTTCGCGACCTCAGAAACTCTTTGGTCAAGATAGGGCTGTTGTTGAAGATGCTTACCCCGGTGATGTGATTGGTTTAAATAATCCCGGCATGTTCTCAATCGGAGATACGCTTTACACCGGAACAAAGGTTGAATATGAAGGAATTCCCTGCTTTAGTCCAGAGATCTTCAGCTGGTTGCGTAATCCGAATCCTTCTGCATTTAAAAGCTTTCGTAAAGGCGTTAATGAGTTACGTGAGGAGGGTGCTGTTCAAATTCTCTATGACACAGACGAAAGTAAGCGCGATCCCATTCTTGCTGCCGTAGGCCAGTTGCAGTTGGAAGTAGTGCAGTATCGCCTCGAAAATGAGTATGGCGTTGATACTCGTCTCGAAGCTCTTGGTTTTCAGGTGGCCCGCTGGGTGACGGGTGGTTGGTCTTCCTTGGAGGATGTGGGTCGTATCTTTAATTGCAAGACCGTCCGTGATGCATGGAATCGCCCCGTGTTGTTGTTCAAAAACGAATGGAATTTGAACCAGCTAGTTGAGGAGCACCCAGAACTTGAACTCAGTACTGTTGCTCCTGTGGTGAGTGGTGTTGAGCCAATCAGTCTTTGAGTAGCGATCGCTGCTTTAGACCTCTCGCAACATCGCTTCATGCTCGCCAGACTGATCGAATGGATCTGTTTGTGTTGCGTCACGTCTGGCTTCTACGTCCATGCTCCGACGGAGGGACGGAGTACGTGTGTTTTCGTCCCGGGCAGGATCGTGTTGAAGTGGTTGAGGGATATCACCTTCCCCCCCAGATGCCTTTGATTAAGCGTAGAAAATGGCTCGACAGCGCTGAAGTGCCCCATTGCAGACTGCAACTTGAAAAGGTCCAAGGTTTTAAGCATGGGCAGCCTCTGTTTTGATTCAACTCAGCTCTCCCGATTGTGAGCTCCGCTCGATACGCTCTTTAAAGACTGAAGTGGATTAATGGCATCAGGGGTTGATCTCGGCTCGAGCTCAGAGTCCCAGGATCCTTATGAAAGGCTTGGGATTTCTGCTGATGCTGGGTTTGAGGAGGTACAAAGAGCGCGTGAAACGTCTCTGAAAGCCGCTGGTGATGATCCAATGGCTAGGGCTCGTATTGAAACCGCCTACGACGCAGTATTGATGGGACGTTTGCGCGAACGACAGTCTGGAACGATTAGTTCCGCTGCCGTCACGGCCTCTCGTCTTGAGGATCAAAGCGCATCGACGCCCGCATCGTCGCCGGTTAATCCCTCTGCTCTCTTAACCAGAATTCGTAACCTCTCCCTGCCAAGCCCCAAGTTGAACTCTGCAGGTTTTCTTCCGAGCTTGAGTTTGGTGGAAGGTCAAGGGTTGCTGGTGAGAGTCATCGCTGGAGGCATCGGTTTGTTGTTGCTGCTTGCGGCTCCAACAGCTGTCGACTTGGTGCTAGCACTCTCCACGATTGGCTTGTTTATTTCTCAGGTCAAGCGTGGTCGAAAACCACTTGGTGCTTTGGGTTGGAGTTTGGCCCTTGTGGCTTTGGGTTTGGTTCTGGGAGCGGTGATTGCTGCCCTGTTCGCCACCCAGTCAGGATTGCCCTTGAATCCGATTCTCCTCGAAGCATTGCCAGCCTACTTAGTTCTTCTTGCTGGAACATTGCTATTGCTTTGAGTTAGAAATTCATAAGCTATCGATCAGTGCCGATAAGTCTTCTTCATTGAGTTTGTAAACTTCACTGCAGAAGTGGCATGTGATTTCAGCGCCTTTGTCTTCTTCGAGCATCGTGTTGAGCTCATCCTTACCAAATAATCTCATTGCGTTGATGCTTCTTTCTCTGCTGCAAGGACATGAGAATTGAATTGTTTGTAACGGCTCTCCAGCTGGAATCGGCCGAGGATCTAAATCAGGAAAAACATCTTTAAGCAGATTCTCAAGGTGATCTTGGCAATCACGCAGATGTTCACTGAAGTTTTGGATTTCGCGACAACGTTCCTCCAGTAAAGCAACCAGTGCCGGTTCTTCTGCAGCTTTTGGAAGCACCTGTACTAACAGGCCGCCACTGCATTCTAGCCCTTCTTGATTGATTGTTTCTCCAACAAATACGGCTGAGGGTGTTTGTTCTGAGTGCAGCAAATACGAAGCAACATCTTCTCCAATTCCTCCACGAACTAATTCAACAGTGCTGCTGAATGGTTCCCCTTTTCCTTCGTCCCGTACAACATGAAGGTAGCCCGTGCCTGCAGCAGCATTGAAATCAAAGCTGTAGTGACCAGCTTCATCTTCAATGGGATCTAATTCAAGTTCTGGGTGACCTACATATCCGCGCACGCGACCATCTCTGCCAGCATCGACAAACAGTCCACCGATCGGCCCATCGGAGCCAATGCGTAAGTTCACACGGCCGTGTTGCACCTTCATCGAGCTGGCTAACAACAGCCCAGCACTCATGGCACGCCCGAGCATCACCGTCGTTAAGTAGGACAGGCGATGCCGCCGCCTCGCTTCGCGAGTGGCTTCTGTGGTGATCACCGCCACAAGCCTGATGCCTCCGCCAGCTGCCGT
>CEWO01062699.1_pt1 | contig 11363 bp, 4 predicted proteins | sample 361561 | NCBI WGS metagenome assembly CEWO01 (sample SAMEA2623627, study PRJEB7988) | marine metagenome | isolation source: saline water (ENVO:00002010), including
GAAGCACCAGACACTGGTGTTCCATCATACATTCTCAAACTTATTGCTCCAGAATAAGGTTGCTGGTATTCCAAACTATTAGGTATCTCCAAAAATATTTGAGTTTCGCCCTTAATATGAATCTTAGAATCTGTAAAATTACTTATGTAATAATCATTACCTGCAAAAGTAGCAGTTAAATTATGATTACCTAATTCTAAACCAAATGGCAATGGTAGAGGTATGGTAAACTTACCATTAATATCCGTTGTACCATCTATTGGAAAACCTGAATCTAAGACTAATCTTATACTTAGATTGCTTATTGGTCTATCTGCTTTATCATAAGCATAACCAACGATAGGTACTGTAGTATCTAAAATACCCTCAGAATCATCCATTACTATTCTAGTATTATGATATACTTGCAATTGCCATGTAGACGAAGAAGCTCGGTAAAACCCTTCAGAGATATAATGAACTGAAATTGCATTTGGCCCTGCATCACTATCTGTAGGAACCCTGTATTCATAATAGAACTTACCATCACCATCTGTAAGCAAGGTGTCTACAAATTGGCCGTGGAAATAGAAATTTAGTTCTGTACTTAATGGAACATCCATATCATCAATTATTCTTCCACTAAAGCTGAATGTTTCTCCAACGATAACATCTGCATCGGATTCTATGCTAATGCTAGTTAAAGCCATTACAGTCACTGTTTGTTGATTTGTTGTTGGTAAGTAGTAACCGTAGCCAGTATAATCCCAATATGCAATGTAATTACCCAAATCATAATCAGGTGTAAGCGTCAAATTCTTTTCAGCAAGCCCAGTGGAATCAACGATTAATGGATACTTAATATTTCCAAAAGTAACATTTACCATTTGACCTACCATTGGCTCTCCTAGATCATCAAACAAATACGAACTCAAAATGAATTCCTGTAAACGTAAAACTTCTTTAGGTTCTGAGATAAAAGAAGTCCTTGCAAGAATATCGGAAGTAGAATCTGAGCTCGAATCTATATAGAAATAAGAACCTACAAACTTCACTTCCACGTTATGTTCTCCAAGTTCAGTGCTTGAATCAATAAAAATATTATAAGAGAACATACCTGATTCTCCAGAAGTTGCATTTCCAATAAGTTCATCATCGAAATAAATATCCAATTGATGATCGGCCAATCCTATACCTACTACATCACGAAGATAACCAGATACCAATGAACTCGAATTTCTAAATCCACCAAGCCATTGCACAGTGACCTCAGTCTCTCTCATTACTAATATTTCAACACTATCAGAAGAACCTCTGAGGAAATTCTGATCATCAACAACAACCGACAAGGTATGATTGTCTGCCAAAGTATTCTGAGGAAGCACAAATGTACCTGAGAATTCGCCATTAATTGAAGTTACAGTAGTTCTTGTTATTCCATCCCAGCGAACTGTAATGTCTCTGTCTAAAGGCACACCTAAATCATTCTCTATGAATCCTGAAAATGTAACATTGTTACCTGCAATAACTATATCTGAAAAGTCACTAATGGAAATATTCGTGCTTCCCCATATCGTATAATTAGTAATATAGTTTGAAGGCCTATAGTAACCAATTCCTCCAAAGTCCAACTCAACAGGTATAATTCCTACTGGATGATCTGCCTCTGAACATTCCCAATCATCTTCACATATAAAACTAAAAGAACCGTTAGAATCTCCTGTTACTCTATTAATATAATCTTCATTCCAAAAGATATTTACCTCAATTTCCTCAACAGGTTGATCTCTATCATCAAATATAGTACCATTGAACCAGATTGATTCACCTCTAACTATTTCTATGTCTGGAAGAGATATTACTGTTTCAGACCACACTGTAAACTCAACTTCATGAGTAGCATTATCATGGAAAGGTGAGGTCGTATTATCAAATATGACTTGAACTAATACTTTACCTAGCAACTGAGCATTAGGAATCAAATACTCTTTTGAATATGAACCACCAAAATTAGTTGTTGAAGTTTCATCAAGAGTGTTATCACCCCAAACAAATGAAAGTTCAAGGCCAGAAATACCAAAAGAGGATTCATCCCTAGCAAAGCCTTCAATTTGAATGGCCGTATCTCGTAAAACTTCTTGCTCTTCTGTAGTTAAAAATACTTTTCTGTGTAAATAGACAGCAACTGATGCCGTATCTTCAAGATTAAAGTCTTTTTCAGAATACTTAACCTGTATACTTTGAAGACCAACATCCAAATATGTAGAGTCTGGAACATATTCAAAACTAAAGCTTCCATTAGTTTGGAATGACTCTAGATACACATCATTGAAATAAAATCCTAAAGTTCCTGGAATTAAAGTACCATTATCTAATGCTAAACTACCACTAATAATCATGCTTTCTCCTGCATAAAAGTGTATATTATCTGATTGCAATGACAACACAGTTTGTTGGAAAATAATAGATGTTTGTGATTCCGAAGAACCTGAGTGGAGATCATTACCAATAAATTCTGCAGACCAAGTCACATTTCCTAAAGCATGGTCGGCTGGAATATTATGAACGTAAACAAAATCACCATCAGTTTCAGTAGTGACTGTTGCAATTGCAATACCATCCCATACCAAATTAATATTCTGCTCCGCTAAAGGCTGACCTAAGTGATCGTTTAATTCACCTTCTAAAGTTACGTTTTCTCCTCTGGTAATCTTTAAAGAATCAGAATCTAAAATAATATTACTTGTACCAAGAACTGTGAAATCAAGATTTATCCTCTCATCAGGTAAAGTCACACTTTCACTGTCAAAAGTGACTATTACTGTATAATTACCAGCTGCAAAATCTGTTGGAATAAATAGCTCAGTAGTCCAATTAACTTGAGTTACACTAAATTCAGCTAACTCAAAGCCTACCATTTCAATGCTAATACTACCATTAGATATTGCCACATCGCCAACGGTTCCATTAACCCAAAAAGTATTTCCTACATATTCTTTATTCGGTTCTAATTCAGCAGTTAAATTTACAGTAGAATCAAGAATTATTAAATCTGTAGACTGACTCGTTGAATACACATAATCATCATCTGAACTATCATACGCAACATAAATGTGGTAATCTGTGTCTGCAGATGGCTCGCCATCCTCTGGAACTGTCCAACTAAAGACAAAATTGCCAAACTCGTCAGTAACTGGTTCACCACCGAGTTCTCCTATGTTACAAAGTATAGCTGGCCAACTATTATTACAGTTAGGACTTCCAAAATATGGATCTTCCCATAAATAAATTGTCAGAGTCTTACCTTCAACCGGAACTCCTCCAACATCAAGTAATGTTCCAGAAACTATCAAGTCTTGACCTTTACCTACTGATTCAGGATTATCTAGGATAAATGTTGAATTAGAATATATTTCTATTTCCTTAGGACCATCTACTCCCAAAAACCCTTGCTTGTAAGATGCGGCATAAATCTCATTATCTCCTGGAGTTGCTGCCAAAAAGTCAGTAATATTAAAATCAAAATTACCTGAAGAATCAGTTAAAGTTTGACCTATTTCAAACGCAGGTTCAACATGCTCTTTATCCCACATTCCAAACCCAATTTCAAAACTAGGTAAGCGAGTTCCATTCTCATCTTCAACGTATCCTTGAATTCGAATTCTTTCTCCTTTATCTACTTCTGTAGGTGAATAACTTTCGATCACTATTGTAACTAGATCTCCAGTCATATTATCAATATCATCAGGATCCATTTCATCAAAATTAAAAGTATCACCGTCGTCTTCTTCTTCATCAGGTCTCTCTAAGGTATTACTGCCTCCAGTTCCACCTAAGTTAATCCTCATCCAATGACTTGTGGAAAACGTTTCATTATCCTCAGGAACATAAACTTCAACAAATGCATGAGCCTCGTTAGAAATATATCGTGTTGGCGCACCAAGGGCAAGAGCAGTCACGAAGAAACCAAATGAACGATGTCTACAAGCTCCAATTCCATTTATACAAATTGACTGGTAAACATCCCATGGAGATTCAGGATCGGGAACATCACCATCTCCTTCAATGAAAGCAGAAAAATACCAAGTTAAATTATCAATTATTAAAGCTAAATTAGTTTCAGGAGTTCCATTTTCAGGCCATAACCAGTACAATGGTTCATTTGCAATGGTTCCATTGTCATGTCTGTATTGCAAAAATTCTCTAACATTCTCTTTAACTTCACTTTCACCAGTAATTGGAATTATTACCTCTTCAGGCATATCATCTAAAGTCAAATCATCCGATATTTCTCTATTAAAATATGAGCCATTTGTACCCATTCTGTACTTTAAATCAATGGTAGCATCTTGGTTAGACTGAACATAATAATTATCTGCCCCGTCTTTGAAAAATTGTATAGTAACTCCAGTAGCATTAGAATCATAATCTATTATTTCAGCATCTGGCGATACAGAAGGAATCATAGTATAACTAGAATCTGTAACAGTGATACCCATCCAAATCCAACCTTCAAAAATTTGTGAATATCCTTCATAATTCGTAGGAAATATCTCTGTTTTTGTAGTGTCGTAATTATACATCGTATATGGATTACTGTTAGCACTATCGTAATACAAACCATTTAGAGAAGACCAACGCTTGAGACTTCCCAAAACAGGGTCAAAAATTTCATAAATTGTAACATTACCATCCGTAGCTCCAGTGTCTGGGTTAGTTCCAGGAGGCTCACCTGGCTCTAAAGGTGGAGGATCTTCACCATCTGGATCTCCATCATCGTCACTATCGGCATCACAAGGATCAGTTCCTTCTTGATACTCACGGAGATTATCCGAACCATCTGAATCAGGATCATCAAATTTATCACTTCCAACTGTTGGGTTTAATCCACACCCATCAGGAAGTCTGTCTGAGTAAAAATCTTCCCAGCCATCAGGCATTCCATCCTGATCTGTATCGCTATCAAAAGGATCTGAATCCCAATAAAATTCAATATTATTAGCTATAAAATCGGCATCACTATCTAATGAATCATCAGATGCGTTACGAGGATTGAAACCGTAATAAATTTCCCAACCATCCCAAGCACCTCCATCATCAGTATCTACATCATTTGGATTTGTATTGTTATAATATTCTTCTAAATTCGTGTATTTTTCTTCATTAGATATTACTCCATCACGATTAGCATCATATCCATCAGAATCATTATCTTCATCACCGTCAGGATCATTTGGGTCTGACGCATTTACTGGGAAACTAGCAAGAGGTGAAAGTAACATACTAAAAACCAGCAATACTGCTAAAAATTTTGTTAACTTCATCTCTCCTCCCACGCGTAAGAATCTACGAACTTAATACATAAAGGTATGCCAAAAGTTCTTTGGAAAGAATTAAACGTCAATTATCCGCCTCAAAGCCATCACTCATGCCATCCCCATCAGAATCAGGATTCCATGGATTAGTTTTAGCTTCTTCTTCTCTCCAATTAGGGAAATTATGCCAAACACCTTCCCAATCTTCCCATCCATCATCATCATAATCTAGAAATCCATCTACTGCATCTAAAGGATTCAAAGTTCTAGTTTCATTAGCTGGTTTATTATCATTCCAATAGAGTTCCCAACCATCTGTACAATTATCACCGTCTGTATCTGCTTTTACAGGATTTGTATTTAAAAGAAATTCTTCAAAATTTGTCAATTTCTCATCAGGAGACAATTCTCCATCTAAATCAGAATCATAGCCGTCTGAATCTGTATCCCAATCTCTATCCTCTGCTGAATTTGGATTGAGACCATAATAGCCTTCCCAGCCATCAGGCATTCCATCGCCATCAGTATCATTCTTTGTAGGATCTGTGCCATTCAAATACTCTTCATAGTTAGTGAATTTCTCCCAATCTTCTATAGTGCCATTCCGATTAAAATCCCAACCATCATTGTCTAAGTCTAATTCACCATCAGATGAATCAAAAGGATCTAAATCATACATCATTTCCCAACCATCAGGCATTCCATCACCATCTGAATCCGGATTTGAAGGGTCCGTAACATATCCATCTTCACCAAAGAAACATTCTTCACCATCTAAAATCAAATCTCTATCGGTGTCTTTCAGTAAAGGATTAGAACCAGTTATGTTATCGGAACTGTAAACATTATCATCATAACCATCTACTCTTGAATTATCATATTCATATAAATTGATTAAAGTGTCATTATCTGAATCATCATTAGCATCACTAGAGTTCAATGGTTGTAAGTTCCAATGTACTTCCCAGCCATCTGGCATTCCATCATTGTCCGTATCTCCAAGAATTGGATTTGTACCATTCCAATATTCATAAAGATTTGAATATATTTCTAAGGAAGTTATATTGCCATTCCAATCTGCATCAAAACTATCGTCATCCGAATCTAATAACGCATCAGCAGAGTCAAGAGGATCAAGACCATATTTCACCTCCCAACCATCTGGCATACCATCACCATCGGTGTCATTACTAGTTGGATCTGTCAAATGAATTGATATTTCCTGACCATCTGATAAACCATCTCCATCTGTGTCATTATTATTCGGATGAGTAGAGGTTATACCGTCTACCTCAACATATGGACCTGCTGCTGTATTGTTGTATTCCAAACGATTAATCAAACCATCACCATCTGAATCTGCGTTAGCATCAAGAGGATTTAGAGGATTTAAGCCATATTTCCATTCCCAGCCATCCAACATCCCATCTGCATCTGTGTCTGCAATGTATGGATGCGTATCTGCTTGGAACTCCAATACATTATTATGTTCTTCTTCTTCCTCTAAAGTCCCGTTATAATTCTCGTCAAAACCGTCTAAGTCATTGTCTACAGTTGCATCGTACCCATCTAAAGGATTCAAACCATAGTATACTTCCCAACCATCCCACATTCCATCTGAATCTGTATCATTATGACTTGGAGAAGTATTATTCATAAACTCTTCTAAATTTGTGTAACTTTCAAAACTACTAGTAAAACCATCACGATTTATATCATAACCATCTTCATCATAATCCTCGTTAGCATCGCTAGAATCTAAAGGTTTAAGGCCGTGGAAAGTTTCCCAACCGTCTGGCATGCCGTCACCATCAGTATCATTATTTGTAGGAATCGTACCATTCAGATATTCTTCTAAATTTGTGAAGGCTTCAATACTTGATATAATCGAATTTCTATCAAAATCCCAACCATCATTGTCTAAATCTCCGTTAGCATCAAATGGTGAAATCGGATTCAAACCATATTTCACTTCCCAACCATCAGGCATTCCATCTCCATCGGTATCGTTACTAGTTGGATCTGTCAAATAATTAAATAATTCATCATTGTCTGATAAAGTATCGCCATCGGTATCATTAAGATCCGGACGTGTTGTGAATATATTGTCTACATCCACCCATCCTGTGTTTACTAAACTATTATTGTATTCATAAACATTAGGTAAACCATCACCTTCTTTATCCTCAAAATTATCGGTTGGTCTTAACGGTTCTAAATCATAATAGACTTCCCAACCATCAGGCATCGAATCTGAATCTGAATCCCAGACAAATGGATGAGTGTCATTCAGAAATTCCATATAATTCAAATATCTTTCTTCGTATGCCAAATCAAAATCTAAATTAGAATCCCAACCATCCAAATCAGAATCCAGCCATGAATCTTCAGAACTTGTAGGATTTAATCCATAATATATTTCCCAGCCATCTGACATGACATCTGCATCTGTATCAAACTCCCAAGGATTTGTACCTGCTAAATATTCTTCTAAATTAGTATGAACTTCTTCAGGACTCATATCTCCATCACGGTTAGCATCATATCCATCTTCATCTCTGTCATCATCTGCATCTGATGCTAATTGAGGATTGAAATTGTAATAAACTTCCCAACCATCAGGAATACCATCTTCATCTGTATCTGAATTAGTAGGATCTGTACTATTTCCAATAACAAAATCCATTTCATATTCCATCAAATTTGTAAAATATTCTTCTTCTTCGAGAATACCGTTTCTATTTCTATCATGTCCATCACTGTCTGCATCAAGTGCAGCATCTAAAGCATCATATGGATCTAAGCCGAAACCAATCTCCCACCAGTCAGGCATTCCATCATTGTCACTGTCTTTGGTTGGTAAATTAGAATCATTAGTTGCAGATTGTTTGTCTATATGCTTTGAAGATTGAAAATCTACTAAGGGAGAAAATGGCAATGCTGCTAATAGCATAATAACTACTGCTAGGACGACATAACGTCTACCACCGCTAGGAACTGGGTCTGCCATTGTATAACCAGTTTATCGCTGGTCTATAAAGGGTTCATCTGTAACTAAAGATAGATTAGTTTCCTTGATAAAGTTGTTAAACTAGTTGCACCTGAATCTTCCAAATAGATATCGTCTTCTATACGAATACCACCTAAATTTGGTATGTAGATACCAGGTTCAATTGTAAAAGTCATCCCTTTTTCAAGAATAAAATCATTGCCTGGTTTAATGTACGGTTCTTCATGAACTTCTAAACCTAAACCATGCCCTGTTCTGTGGGTAAAGAACTTACCAAAACCTGAAGTCTCTATAACTTTTCTCGCAGCCTGATCCACATCACCAGCTTGAACACCTATCTTCGCTTTAATTCTTGCAGACTTATTTGCCTGCCTTACAGTTTCATAAGCTGTTAATAATTCTGAATTTATAGAATCTCCCAAGGCAAAAGTTCTAGTTATATCTGAAAAATAGCCTTCGAAATTAGCACCCCAGTCAATGATTATTAGTTCGCCATCTTGAAATTTTTTATTTCCAGGGAAATGATGTGGATTAGCTGCATTTGTCCCTGATGCCACAATTGGTGAAAAAGGTAATTCGGAATCTGAACCATTGCGTAATAATTCAATAACGAGATCGGCAGCAAATTGCTTTTCAGTTACTCCAGGTCTAATATTGCCTAAGATAGACTTTAAAGAAGTTTCAGCAATTTTAACGGCCTCAATCATATTGTCTATTTCTTTATGACTTTTTGACATCCGTAATTTAGCAAAAATATCTATTGAATCAACAATATTTGAGACAATACCAGTCGAATTCATCAAATCTAGTTCAAGATGTCTTATTGTCCTAGATTCCACTCCCAATTTTGAAATATTATTTGTATTTGCAAACTTTTCAAAAGCAGGCCTAGGACCTTCTTCATCGTCATAAGTAATGAAATTGACGTCTAAATCTAATATCTTAGGACTTTCTAATTCGGGAAGAATAAATGTTGCTTCATTCTGCAGTATAAAGAAAACAACCGGTCGCTCACTAAGATGAAACTTAGATTTAGTAATATGAGTCATATTAGGACCTGGAACTACTGCTAAACCATCAAGAGAATGTTGTGCCATCAATTCTCTAAGTTGTTTTAAATTTTCCATAAGCAGCTATAGACCCTCTCTCTTATTATGTGACCCCAATGGCTTGTCGTGGATTTAGATACTTATTACAAACTTATAGGAGAACTTGAAAAACATAGAGGATACGGTGTACACACTGGTGTCGAAGAAGTCGCAGCTAAGTTAGACCAGCCTTATGACGCTACAAGAGCAATTAGATCGCAATATTTGCAGCGTAAATCTATCAAGAACCATTACAAGGTAAAAGATAGAGCTGGATTTCATTACAATACTTGGAAAGATGGAAAAAGTATTAGTGAAATTGCATTAGACGTCGATTTCCCTCCAATACTATTAGCTAACTTCTTAATGCTGAAAATGCGATATTCAAAAAAGAGAACAAAGGAAATAATAAAAGATACTAATTTGATTAAAGGAAATAAAAGATTGAAGGATGAACTCGATGAGGTTATTGGTAGAGATGAATTGTATACTCCAAGATCACATAGTAAACAATCTGCTGAGGGTAATCGTAGAGAGGATTTGATTGCTGAATGGCTTGATGAAAAGAAACTAGAATATTTTACTGAAGATGATCTAAGGGCAGGAACTGTAGAAGGAAAAACTCCTGATTTCTTATTATTGAAACCTATGTCTTGGCATGGTGATGAATATAACTGGATTGAATCTAAAGCAAGTTTCGGAGATGAATACATCCATCGCAAGAATCATAGAGGACAAGTATCCAAATATGTTGAATTATATGGGCAAGGAATCTTGGTCTACTGGTATGGATATCTAGATTCATTACAATCTAAAGGTTATTCTATTATTGACAGAAAAGAAATGGGTTTGAAATAAACCTAATTCCCTACTTCAAAAAGCCAGGATTCTATTCCACCTTGAAGATGGCTTGCCGGTATTTCTTGAGATTCTAACCAAGCTCTTGCCGCATTAGAGCGAATACCTAAGTGACAATAAAGAACAATATTTCCATCACGAGGTATACCATTGACACGTTGAGCAAAGACATCCATTGGAATATGGATATCTTCAGCTTCAATTCTAACCTCATCTCTCTCAGCTAGTCCTCTTACATCAATTAAAACTGGAGGAGTATCTGAATCTAATCTTTCCTTTAATTCTGAAGCAGACATATGCATCGGTAAAATTAGAGGTAATTCAGGAGTATTTTCAATAATAACATCTGGAACTTCTACTTGCCTAACCGTACCATTACGACCATCCATAAAGTAAAATGAAGATTCTTTAACTAAATCTAAAGCTAATTGAACTGCTAAAAGGCCTTGATGCATGCCAACCCATCCAACAAATGTACTCAAAACACCAGTCGTAGAGCAATCTTCTACTGATTCGGGAGCTGGAGGATTAGGGTACAATGCACGATAATATCCACTACCTGGCAAAAATACACCAACATTCCCCTCAAATGCTCTAATTCCGCCATGAATCAATGGCTTTTCAATTGACTGACAGATATCTGAAAGGATATATCTTGAATCTATATTATCTGTACAATCAATAACAAAATCATGAGAACTTGCTATTGTTAAGGCATTCTCTTTAGTTAATGCTTCCGGAAGCTCATTAATTACTGCATTAGGGTTTAATTTAGACAAGTAAGTTTTAGCTGCTTTGACTTTGTATTCTCCAACATCATCTGACGTATACAGTGGTTGCCTAGACAAATTCGACAATTCGACTTTATCTGGATCAATTATGGTTAAATATCCGATACCTGAACTAATAAGATATTGAGCAACAGGACAACCAAGACCGCCCATACCAACGACAAGAATACCTGTATCTTCTAATTCTTCTTGACCTTTTTCGCCAACCTCTGGTAAAGTAATCTGTCGAGAATATACTATCTTTTCTTTATCGTTCACAATAGGCACTTACTCCTGTAAATAAGAAATTATCCTAACTTAACTTTATACCTTGTAGAAAGAC
>CEWO01199163.1_pt1 | contig 11321 bp, 12 predicted proteins | sample 361561 | NCBI WGS metagenome assembly CEWO01 (sample SAMEA2623627, study PRJEB7988) | marine metagenome | isolation source: saline water (ENVO:00002010), including
TACATCGGGTGTTTATTGGAAACCAAAGGGAGCAGCTGCAGAAAGAGCCAATCCAAGCACAATCAAGCAAGTATCAAAACAGCCTACTCCTGAACTCGTCTGCCACCCAAGACAAATACACCAGCCCTTCTTGCAACACACTGCTCCCTGGCAATTTATGATCATAGCCTTCCTGAATCCGACACGCCTGCTCATAAAATCCGGCAAATCCTTCTTTGCTGAAAATCTGTGCCATACACAGTGAACAAGCGGCCAAGATGAAGGCCAGTGACATTGATGCTTGCTTGTCACTCCAAAAAATAACTTTGTAGGACAGTAGCGAAAAAAAAACACAAAACAAGGACGTAGCTGTCGTCATTTTGACCCCTGCAATGGTCTGTGATGTAATATATAGGGCTTGTTGTCTGTTATCGCGAAACATGGTTTGAGGCACCCTTTTTCTTAAAATGAGTATTACAAGCGGATTTGCATTGTTTAGTTTTGGTATATAAACAAGCCATCAGTGTAGTCCAAAATGGTGGAAACGCCTGCATGCGTCGCGGACTCCAAAACATGCTTTGTCTGCTGTGAAGACGCAGAAGAAGAGTATGAGGTATGCGGCACGCGAGCGTCCAGAAGATCTGTCACCAGAAACAACCGGGACGGGCATAATGTGTGCATAGAGTGTCTGCCCGACTTTTTGCAGCGCGGAGTGCATGTATGTGGAATATGCAGAGCAGAGCTCGATTGGGACTTCATAGGCCGTGTTCCAGACCAACACCGGCACAGTATCCGCCAGGCCAGGCTGGACGGGGAACAAGCTGAGCCCATGGACTTGGAAGAAGAATGGCTACAGCAAGCAATACAGCACGAGCGAAATGCAGAAGCTCCAAACGGAACCGACGTTGCACAGGGGGTCATTTTGTGGTTTCCAGACGAGGACATCGCTTGGACGTTTTGGGATCAGAGACGGTATATGTTTTGGGCACCTGAAAACATCCCAAAGTTTAAGCAGGTGCTTTGGAACCACGTCGCAGAGTCTCGTGACAGCAAGGACCACATTGTAAACACTCTGCACTTTTTGGCACTTCATGGGCACTTTGATCAGTTTCGAGAAGCGATGGACGTTTACACGAAATTTGGGTTTCCAGAGGATCCAGATGCTCATCACGACAGGATGATGTGGGCCTTGCCCCGCATTCTCTTTGACTTGAATCAAGTCTCAGACTGTTTACGAGAGGCGGACAACGCTGGGCGAAATAAAATCAGCAAATGGCTACTGGAAGAAGAAATGGTTGCATTTCACGCCCCTGTATTTGGCGGAAAATCGACGCTGGATTTGCTAAACATGACTCCCTGGTCGACCCTTGACCCAATTTTCGAATATTGTCGCAGTAGCGACGATGACCTCCTGCATGCAAGAGACCTAAACCAGCTTCATTTCTTGAATTTCAAATCTGATGAAACCGGGCAAACAGTTTTGCATCTGCTGATGTCGAGACCAGTAGAAGACATTGTCGATTCTAGTCAAGACGTTCGCAACAAGTACAAAGATGTTGACGACAAATTGATTCGCACGGTTGTCATGGATTTTCTGACGGCGTACCCTGATAATCGAGCTCCTTACAGAAGCGAGTATATGATGGCCCGCGATAACAACGGGCGTACAGCGATTGAAATAACAGTTGTAAACAAGCCAAAGATAACCAGCATAAAAAAAAGACGCAGTCCAGCAGCTTCTCTGGACGAATGGTATATCAAAATAAATCGCCTGTCCAGCGTCTTGGAACTCATTGACGAGGCATTTGAGTGCCCGACAACGATTGATGTAGCTTTTGTGCTGCGACAATACATGTCCTTTGCAAACGATATCATGGCAAAGTTTCAGGCAAACCCGACAGAAGAGGACTTGGCCGTCAAAGGCACCTTGCCGTATGACATTCAGCATTACGCCGCAATCTTGTCGCATATGCGTGCAATGATAAATCGGTTAGTTTCGTTGCACCTTGGATTTAATCATCAGTACCTGAGTGACGATGACAAAAGACTGTACGAGATAAACATCGACCCGTTTGAGATTCTGGTGATGATGGTCCGTTTACAAAGCATCCAAGGTGTCGCAAACATCATTCGTTTAGGAAAATATGGCGGCAACATAAATCGGCATCAGTTCTCAAACAATCCTGCCAAGCTATCCATTTTACATATGGTGGATTATTTTCCGATACGGATTCCGAACTCGGGTTCTGCGGCGACTATGAAGGCGTATCTTGTTGAGAACGGGGCCAAGTATTGAGAACAAACTGCAAAAACATATATAAAAATGACAATGGCCTCTGTCACGCCATGATTCGACTCCTGTGTTTTCTATGTTGTGTCATATACACGACAGCGTTTACTCTGGCGATGAGCAAAGTTGGGCCCGAGCGCCCGGCACCGCTCACGTTGCATCGCATCAAAGACGAGTTTCCCGTTGTGTTAAAGCAACGCCATCACTTTTTCAACAGCTCCATGGACTTGCAACGGGAGAAAATAGTTTATATCGCGACTTTTACCAAAAAGGGTGTTGTGCTTCGGCCTCAAAGAATACGCCTGCAACCCAAGAAAAGAAACCATGTTTTGGCCTTGGCGACGAGGGTTAGCACAGAGTTTTGGAAGCTGTTTGGCGTTTAGCTAGCGTCATTTTATGATATAAGACGTTTGCAAAGCGAAAGCGACTTGCGCAATGGCCCTGAATCAACTTGAAACACGAGAAAATAATAATACACCAAGTGTCTGAGGTGTTCAATTTGATATATAAGAAAAAACATTCACAAGTCCTGCACACCACATGGCCAAAGAGTGCCGATTATGCGCGACTCCCTGCGCGCCCAAAAACCAACAGTATGCGCTACTGACTGAGGTACTGAATGTCGTGAAGCTGGACGACACGTTGCGGACCTCGATCATACCAGACGACTTGATGCGGGCCACCTCGCAGGAATGGCGTCGCATCCAGCGCGACAATGTGCCAGTCAAGCTGAAGGTGCATGAACCAGCAGTTCAAGTCCGAGAAAAGCTCGAAATGTTTTTGAAAGACAACTTTCGCGTAACTGAAGTGAATCTGTCAAGAGAAAATTTTTATTACGAGAGCTGCATTCGAGACGAGGGAATGATGATGCTCGCGCCGGTGCTAATTCAGTGCCCGTTAGAGAAACTTCAATTATGTGGCCTGAGGATTTCGGACTCGGGCGCAATTCCTGTATCCCTGATCGTGAGCTGTTGCCCCTCGCTGACGCACCTAAATATAAGCTACAACAACATCAATGTTTCCGGGGCAACCTGTTTGGGCCGTGCGCTGCGACATTGCCCATCTCTGCAAGTTTTGAATGTGGTATCCACTCAAATACAGATTGCAGGGTTTGTGGAAATTGCAGAGGGCCTGGTGGCATCTTCGCATGAGAATCAAACATCTGCATTGACCAGTCTATTTGCAGGTTCCAATGACATAGATATTCCAAGAAATGAATACGACACACAATATCTTCAAGATCCGGCAGAGTTGTTTTCTGCTGCACTCTTCAACTTGACACTGAATTGTTCCAATTTACAAACATTGGATTTGTTTAATAATTTCATCTATAGGCTAGACCTTGTTGCGCGAGTTCTGCAAAACGCCAAAAACCTAAAAGTGTTAAATTTGGGCAGTACCGCTTTGGGTTGGGACGACCGCGGCGGCCTTGAGGCGTTTATGATGGCACTCCAGGTGCAAAATTCACTTACAAGTTTGAACCTGAGTTCTAACTTTGTGTCTGACGATGCATTCACGAGGTTAGCGCGGGTATTGCCTCAATGCACCACGCTGGCCAGGTTGAACTTATCTTTGACAGATATGGGGGACAAGCATGTCGGTGCAATGTCTGATGCGTTAGCGCGGTCCCCACACTTGACGGACTTGAATTTAATGTTTAACGAGTTGTCTTTAAACGGCGTGAATGCGCTGCGACAAGCATGGCTGCATGGTGACAAAGGATTGAATGTTGAGAGCCAAGACTATGAGTATGGCTAGTAAGCAGCTGCGTTCTAAAACCCGAGATCTTTTGGACGATATCGGCCTCAAAGAATACGCCTGCGACCCAAGAAAAGAAACCACGTTTTGGCCTTGGCGACGAGGGTTAGCACAGAGTTTCGGAAGCTGTTTGGTCTCTAGCTAGCGTTCTTTTATGATATAAGACGTTTGCAAAGCGAAAGCGACTTGCGCAATGGCCTTGGCACAAAGAGGCCCTATCTGGAGCTCATATGTGAGGGTCAGCTACGACATTTTTTCCCGCACACGTGCTCAGGGACACTTGTCAGTGTATGACGACCACATGTCTGTCCGCATTTGCAATTGGGAAGACAAGATACAGGACTACACTCTACGAAACTTTGACATCAAAACCGTGCCAGATTTGGAAAATCTGATTATAATCGGCACAAACCAAACACAAAAGCTTGATGTCTTTGTATTCTTCCCTTGCCAGCGCACGCGAGACAATTGTCTGATTGCGTGCTTGGTTCTTGATTGTCACCTATTGGACAAGCTTGACAATACTGCCGCCAAAAATCGACTGAAATCTTCCAATTCGATGCCCTGCTTGGCACCAAGTGTTGACCTTGGATGAGGATGACTCTGATGTGTGCATTAGTGAGCATTTTTGTTTTTATATAATTTGTGCCGTGCGCAAAGTCACTTAAAAGCTTGCAACAAAAAGAATCAGGGTGCCTTTGTGTCAGCGCATCACCTCACCTTTGGGCTGCAGTGATGCTTCCCGACGCTCAACCTGAGGATTTGCATTGCCACTGCAGGTATCGAACGCCGGACCCCTGAAACAGGAGCTCTGGCCCTGACAACTCGACCAGACAAATATCTTTTTGTTTTTGATTGCTGCAAGCACCCTGATGGGGTTGAAAATTCCCGGTATTAATACTGTCACTTTTACAGCTGAAAGTGAAAATTGCGGCTGTTTTTACAGCTTCTAGTTACGACCCTTTTTAAAAACCCCTTCAAAAAAAATCCAGAGTGTGTCGGATCCTCAGCGATCCACGACTTCCGTCCATGGAAAGTCCCAGCGGCATCGACCTTCACTGCTACGAAGACATGAGGCTTTTCATGCATGATGTGTCGATCGACATTCCAAAGTACCACACCATTTTGTCGTACATTCCTGACTCGGAATTACAAAATTACTGCAAGTACTTGAACATTCCAAGCGCGAATGTCGCGCCGCGTGCGGATCTCGAGAACGAAATACTCGGATTTCGCGAGAACTTGTGTTCTCTTGACCATGATACAATAAAATTGTCGGTCTGCACAAAAACAATATTCCCGTACTACACGTGAGAAACAACACATATGTTTTGATCAATGTAAAAAACGAACCCACTCTCTTCGCTTTGTCAATCTTGAAAGTTTGCCCCTGTTATGAACTCAGAAAAGCCGGCGCAGACTAGACCGCACGCGCGGAGGGTCTGCCAGTGCAGTTGCATGTGATTTACGCGGGACGCTGTACCTCAGCATTTTCAGGAATGTCGCTGGGATTACAATATTTATTGAAAAGCAAAGAGACCAAGACCAGTTTTTGCCTCGGAAAAAAACGCTCATCATGGACATGTTGACTTTTTGATTGACCAGTACGAGACAGAAACCGTATTACAGTCCGTTTCCCCAGGCTCTGTAGTCTCACAAGCAGTAACCTCACTACCAGATAAAACAGCATTGTAAAAGCGAAAGTTGTCAATAGCATTTCGCGGAAAATACCCTCGACTACCCAAAATAGAGTCTGGTGTAAAATACAAAGGCCCGTTGATATTGTCAATCCACATTGTTTTCGTGCCCTCCAAATTTCCATTTTGGTACAAGGAAAATACGCCTTCATCCACTGTGACGATGAAGTGAATCCACGTACTTGTGTCTGCAAACTGAGTTGCTGACTCCAATCCAGAATCACCAAACACATAAACTACTATTGTATTAGTCGGAGCAGGCTTGAAGTAAATTCCCCACTCATTTCCGTCTGACCGAACACGACTTTGCGCAAACACGTGATGGAGTTTATCATTGACCTCACTCCGTTTCACCCAAAAAGAATACGTTTGTTTGCTTGTTGGTGTCAGGGGGGCAAAATCGTTGGTCGTTCTCAGCATGTCATTGTCACTGTCAAGTATCGCTGCTTGGCCATACTGTCCGTCTACAAATGAAATACCCGTTGCAGTAAGAGGGTGTACTTCCTGGCTGTCTGTGAAATCATTGTCAAACTTCCACTCGGAGACTAGTGCGGCAGATACCGCACCACAGTCCGTTTCCCCAGGCTCTGTAGTCTCAGAACACCCCGCCACCACCGTCCCATCCGTCGGGCACGGCGTGCACTCCAACGGCGCACTCGTATCGTCGCCCCCAACCACAATACTATCCAGTACCAAGCTCGCCTGCGCGCTCGTGAGCAAAGAGTTAAACCCGTAGAACCCACCAATCGCACCGTTAAAGTGCGGCGAGGATCCACCGTGTTTTCCAAAGATGTTGACGTTTTGCAGCCGGTTTTGCGCCAAGAAACCCGCGACGGCGCTACAGTCCTTGTAGTGCTTGGTGCCGCCATCGAGCTGTACCATGATGTTGGCGGTGGCGGCGTCGTACTGAAACAGCATGGTAAGCCACTGCTCGTTGGTGATGGGAATATCGTCCGACAGACAGCTGGTGTCGCCGTCGTTGATGATGAAGAACATGGCCTCAGTCTCTGCACGACGCATGATTTGGAATAGTGCGTTCCCCGCAGTGGCGCTGTCGGTCGCCGCAAAGACCCGTTCATAATTTGATGGCGACGCGCTGAATTTGAGCTTGGACACGAGGGTCACGCCGCCATTGTCTAGGACGTTCCACTGCACCGGGCCCATGTCCACTTCTGTGGGTATGCTCCGGTCGAAAGTCTCGCCGGCCGCGCTGGGGTTGAATGCGAGCACGGCCCCGGAGGACGCGTAGGTGTTGTCTGAGCAGGTCAAGGCCGAAGAGACTTCGTATGATGTCAGCCACACCGCATACAGAAGCAAAGTCCACACCCGCCCGTGCATCGGTCCTGTTGTGCCCTCTCTTTGTGTAGAACATATATAGGCGCACGTGAGAAACAACACATATGTTTTGATCAATGTAAAAAACGAACCCACTCTCTTCGCTTTGTCAATCTTGAAAGCCATGTTCAAGGGACGATGTAGGGTGCTAGGATCCTTTCGGGCAAATTTTCTTAGCTTAATGTAATGTCTATAAACATGGTGGTAATTGAATTTTTCATGCTCGGATAAAAACGTTCAAACTTGGAGCTGGTATTGTATATATTATTTGTTTGCATTCGTTGTTGAAGATGCAGTCAAGCTTATTTCAAATCTATATTACATTCATTGTACTAACATTTTTTTCAGTGGAATCTCTCTCAATCACACCAGTGTTTTCTCTACCCCCGACCACAAAGCAGGATTATCCATCAGACGACTATGCCCACTTACTCACCACACCCATTCAACTACAAGCGGAAGTAAACGGTGGATTTGCAGTTTTGGGTAAATTTTTCTTTGCCTCGATTGATGTTAAGCCATGGGACGCTCTTTTCCTGCTGTCCAATTTCAATTTGCAAACAGCAGATGCACTGCACCTGCAAATTCATATGTACCAGTCAGACACGGCTGCTAACTACCGTTTTCAAATATGGAAGGACGGCTCTTCCTGTCACGGAGAATTTGCCAAACCGGCGACTGATAATGCCTGGTATTCAGTCGACCTGCAGTATGATACCCATACAGGCGCGGACACATTGAAGTTGAAGTTGAACAATATTCTGGTGGGACAAACAACATGTAGTGCAGGCTGGCTAGAAAATTTTCAGTTAAATCGGGTTATCGTGGCAAGACAAAACTGGGCCGGACTCCGCTTATACGACTCACTGCTGACCGACGCAGAAGTCGCCAGTGAACTCGACAAGATCTGCGTGCCGGCGGACACGTGCGCCGATGTGCTGACTGCGGGGTGTGATACGGCGCCGGCGTGTCCTGAGTCTGAAGAAACGGACTGTAATACGGTTTCTGTCTCATACTGGTCAATCAGAAAGTCAACATGTTGATACAAGGCGAAAATGTTATATTTTAAGTTGTGGCCTTTGACTTTACTTGATTAGAATAAACCACCGACATTCGCGGAAAAATCTTTTGTTTTTTGAAATCAAATCCAGTCAAACTCAGCATCATCAAGACAAGCGCCCACGACCCTCGTCCGCCTGCAGACACACCGCAAGGCTCAACGGCGCGCGTGGCGTCCTTGTACGCATGACCCGCATTCAAGCCCGCGGTGGCAATGAGAAGCAGCACCCGATTAGCAGCCCTGTGCGCGAGAAGCAGCACCCGATTAGCAGCCCTGTGCGCGAGAAGCAGCACCCGATTAGCAGCCCAGGGCGCACCCAGGATCGAACTGGGGACCTATCGATCTGCAGTCGATGGCTCTGCCACTGAGCTATACACCCGGTACAGTGTGCCGCAGCCCTGGCTGCTTTTGGATGTCCTTGACAACTTCACTTGGTTTGGTCGGGTAGCCTTCCGCATGGCATTTGCACAGGGCATGACCCTCGTGCTTGAATGTGGCTGGATCAAGGGCTTGGCCCGGCTCTTTTTTGCAGCTGCTCCCATTGGTTTCACCAATAAACACCTGATCTCCCTCTCTCTACTATTGCGCCGTTGTCTCTGTATTCCCAAAATTATTCAGAAATTACGCATGTTTTCGTGGAATTCTGCATGTGTAACAACTATTGCTGCAATGATGGCAAGCGTATTGAGAATCGAAAAGACCAGAACGTACGCGTTTTTGCAAAGTATGCCGTAAAAAAACAAGAGGAACAGAAACATGCATTGCAGATGAATTGATGCCGGAATATTCTGTGAAAACGCGAGCAAGTCTGCTGTTTTATGGTTTACGCAGAATCCGTCGTCTTTCATGAGTTGATGGTACCACTCTTCCACTCGTTTCAGTGACGTCACTACGCTCGTGAATACTATCAGAAAAAACAAAATGTTTTGGGGAAGGTTGTCCGTGTCCTTTTCACTTTCCTTCATCGCAGCATTTAAAGGGCGCAGGGGTGGCTTTTATAATACCCGAAACGATTTGGCTACGAAAAACGACAACATGCTATGCACATGATTCTCATGGTAGCATACTGATGCAATACAGCCAGAAAAGATACATGTCACATAACAGGCCCTTGGCTCTTTGGTCCTGAAAGGGATAACAATTGATAAAGAGCAAAAACATGACCAAAACCAGTAGACCATCTGCCAATGCCATACAAATTACAGAGAATGCAAAAATGGAGTTGATGCCCTGTTTGATGTATGAGACTGGTTCCAATTTTGCCCTCCTACAGCACGCCCCTATACCATACAGCAAGCAAGAGGCAAGTAGACACGACGCAAAAAGCTCGCGAGAGAGAAGCGCAGTCGAAATCAATGCGCGCCTTGCCAAGACCGAATGCTGCCACACCCAGATGCCATTGTCTTGATTCGTCGCAAATAATAAAAGGAACGCGAATGTGCTAGCAGGGATCGCAATGAACGTTGAAATCAGGCAAACGAGCAATGCGTCTGTTCTCAAGGTGACGGTAGAGAGCGGCCACCAGGTAAACAAAGCCGTCTCAGCCAACGCGACGGAAAAATAAAGGGCTGCCAACATGTTAGTGTCCCCAAAACATGGCGTGATAATGGCTTATATATTCGGCATTTATTTTTAGCAATCGGCACGACGATCAGGTATTTGTTGACAGATCCATCAAACCGCCCTACCGCCACCTCGGCCACACTATCTTGCTACTGGTGATACACCTGAAAAATAAGACGCACAACTTCCTCGGGAAGTATAGCGCAGACGGATGTCTTTCGGCATCGCCTCTGTTTCCGGCGACGCGGCATCATGCCCATCATGAAGGCGATTTTTTTCTTGACGGTCAGAAACGTGAAGGGGCTGGTACCAACTGGCTTGGAATCAAAATATTCAGGCCAAACCAAGCGAGGCGTGGCAATAACGTCAATCGTGTCGTGAAAAATGCCCGTGGTCTTGGGATGCATGCTCATAATGCGTCGTGAGCGACGATAAACCCCTTCTTGTTTGGGATCGCAAGAAGAGCCCCAGGTGTACAATCTGCCGTCGTCCGTCACTACACCCGTTTTGAATTCAGACGTATCCACGTCGACGACAATGCAACCCTCGACGTCCACATAGGTAAACCTGGAATGGCATGGCATGGTTTCTGTTGTCGATACATAAACACTGGCGTCGCCCTCCTCAAAACCAGTCCCCAGCACCATGTTCGTCCCTAGGCCACAGGAGTAAAGGTCGCCGCAATCGCTGATTGCAAACGAGGTCGACGTTCCGCACTTGATTTTGAGCGTGGACGCGGGTGCGACTCCAGGAATGTCAATCCGCCCAGGCAGCCACTCCGGGGACCCAGTTTTCCCGTTTCCAAGCTGACCATACCCATTCCAGCCCCAGGATAACATTTGTCCCCCGGCCAACAACGCCAGGGCGTGAGATCGACCGCAGGATACCTGGATGACCTTGCCATTGAACAAGTACTCGGCGTTCATTTGCGTTGGGGACAGCAGAGATGCCCGGGACCTGTTCCCTCCCAGAACCCACTGGCACTGGTACCCCCAAAAGAAGACATTGCCAGATTCCGTGACTGCAGAGCATATGTGCGCACATTCCAACTGGGTTACAACCTCATGTTGCAACGCCTCGACGAGTTTTGGCGAGCATACGGTTTTGTAGTCTCCATGTCCAAGCCCACACAAGAAACTGCTGCCAACTGTAAAGACCTGCCCGGCGGTTGACAGCAGAGCCCAGTGCCTTCTTCCGCAGGCAATCTGGCTAACACCGTGCTTAATGCCAAGTGTGTCAATTTTGGCAAACGTACCCTCATCGTCGATGCAGTGTGCAATTCCATCCGAGTCTACCACTCCCATCAAAACCCCGCGTGCACTGACCTGTGTCGCCCTCAAATGCGCGTTTGCGTTCCGATTCCATATATTATGCGACACATTCACTGGTGTTTTGACACAGTTGCCCGGGTCGGCCAACGGCAACGACTTTCCATTGTTCATGCCACATACAAATACGTCCGAGCCCCCGTTGCAAAGCACGATGGAGCTGGTGGTGCCCATGGCAAGCTGCTGCATGGTGGATTCTGCTACTGGACAAAAAAATCTGGCGCAAATTCATTTTTTACTCAACTTTGTTTCAAAACATTTGAGTTCATTTGGTTTTGAAACAAGTGAGTTTAGGTTGTTTTTAGTTTAGT
>CEWO01085636.1_pt1 | contig 11316 bp, 9 predicted proteins | sample 361561 | NCBI WGS metagenome assembly CEWO01 (sample SAMEA2623627, study PRJEB7988) | marine metagenome | isolation source: saline water (ENVO:00002010), including
ATTACAATTGAAAGTGCTCAAGGTATTGTTGCTGCAACACCACTTGCTCCTGCAGTTAAGAGAACTATTGATGGAACGTTAATAGGTGTAACAACAGGGTATTTTAACGCATCTAATGTGAAAACAGACGGTATTGATTTTGAGGTTAACTACTCTTTAGACACAAGTTTCGGCGATATAGAACTTGGTCTTAGTGGCTCTCATATGAATAAATATGAAATACCTAACGCTAAAGGCGAAACACAGGATGTTGTTGGATTATTCAATCATGATAATTTTGCAAGATCTTTACCTGAAACCAAAATGACTCTATCTGCTGTTCTTAATAGTGGACCTCATAAGTTAGCTTTATATGGTAAGCACATATCAGATTATAAAACTACGAGAGCATTATCTGATACAGCTAAATCAAGAGGATATACACAAAAAATTGATGAATGGTTCAGTGTTGATCTTCAATACAATTACACCTTTGATATGGATGATAATCAAATTCGTTTGACCCTAGGTGGCATCAATATTCTTGATGAGGATCCACCACTTGTATTCGATGCAGCTAACTTTAGTTATGACTCACGTCAGCATGATGCAAGAGGTAGAATAATGTATGTTGGGATTAAGCTAATTAGATAATAATTAGATTTCTTTCTGAATTCTGATAGATGTTATTTGATTTCTTTGTCTATCAAGAATCTTAAATCTAAAACCGTGGAAGCTATATATACTTCCCTTTTTAGGTATTGATCTTGTTTCGTGGATAATAAGACCTGCAATTGTTGCTGCCTCATCATCGGGAAGTTTCCAACCGTATTCTCTATTTATATCGCGAATGCTCGAGTCCCCATCAACCTTTATCATATTTGCTTGTTCAGGAAGAATATCCTCATCTTCATCATCATGTTCATCAGTAATTTGACCGACAATTTCTTCTAGAATATCTTCAAGAGTAATTAATCCCATAAGAGCCCCATATTCATCTACTACAAGAGCCATATGTGTCTTTTTTTCTAAAAAGGCAGCTAATTGTTCTTTTAGACTTGTTGTTTCAGGAACAAACCAAGGTTCAACAAGGATACTACTTATTTCAAATTCTTCTTTTGATATAGATTTTTTTAGAAGATCTTTGATATGTAAAATGCCAATAAAGTTATCTTTATCTTTCTTCCAAATTGGTACTCTTGTATATGGATTTTCTAACATTAATGATAAGACTTTGTTATGATCAGTATCACAGTCAATTGTTAGAATATTTTTTCTATGTGTCATGACATCTTCAACTGTAACATCTGGCAGATCAAGTATTCCGCCTAACATATCCTTATCACCTTTTTTAACAATTCCATCCTCATGGTGTATATTTATTTGTCCGCGTATTTCATCATGTGGGTCTACAAGAAGTGATATTTCTTCATTATCTCTTAAAAATAAGTAAGATATTTTTGTAGCTACATTTGATATAGGCCCAAGAATTTTCATGGTTAATTCCATTAAGTAAGAAGACACAAGAACCCAATAGTCATTGTATTTTAAAGCTAATAATTTTGGAAGAATCTCACCAAAAATAACAACTAAAGTAGTCATAAGAACTGTTGAGATAATAATCCCAAAGTCACCGAAAATTGTTATAAGAAGACTTGTTGCTAAAGCAGAAGCTAAAATATTAATAAGATTACTTGCTAATAGCATTGTACTAATTAAATCAGCTTTTTGGTCTATTAATTTTTCAACTACTTCTGCCCTTTTATCACCATTTTCTGATAGATGCTTCATCCTTGCTTCAGAAACAGCTGTCATAGCGGTTTCAGATCCAGAAAAAAAAGCTGAAAGAATTATTAAACCTATTATTGAACCTATGAGAATACTTATTGATATAAGCATTATTGGATGTTCTCCATATTAAAGAAATCTATTATTTCTTTATCAGAAATATCATTATTGATAAAAGCTTCACCAATTCTATTCAATAAAATTAGTGTATTTTTTTGGTTTACTCTTTTTTTGTCAAACATCATTAAATTTAATATTTCTTCTTTTGTGATCTCACCTTTTATGTCATTTATTGATATAGGTAAACCTATATCAGATATAAGATTTATAATCTCATCACATTCATCTTTCTTAAGGATGCCAGTATTTGCAGAAAACTTTGAAGCATATGCCATTCCTATAGCTACAGCTTCTCCATGCAGAAGTACCTCATTTTTTGTAAAGTGTTTTTCAAGAGCATGTCCAAATGTATGACCAAAATTTAGTAAGGCTCTATCTCCTCTCTCTTTTTCATCTTTCTGAACTATATTTGCCTTCATTGAGCAAGATTTTTCAATTGCATAGATTAGACAATCCTGATTTAGTTTGGTTAGGTTGTCGACATTTTCTTTTAACCAATAAAAAAAATCTCTATCACCAATGACTCCATATTTAACAATTTCTGATAATCCACATTTTATCTCTCTTTCTGAAAGAGATGATAAAAAACTCACATCAGTTATTACTGCTTTAGGTTGATAAAATGACCCAATTAAATTTTTACCTTGTTTGACATTTATTGCTGTTTTACCTCCTACAGAAGAATCAACTTGTGCTAATAGAGTTGTTGGTACTTGGATAAAATTTATACCTCTATAAATTATCGAACTTATAAATCCTGCTAAATCGCCAATTACTCCTCCACCTATAGCAATTACTGTATCGTTTCTTTCAATTCCATTATCTAAAAGCTCTGATATTGTAAGTTCCAAACTTTCAAAACTTTTACTTTCCTCACCGGATTTCACTAAAGATACAAGTACTTCGAAGCCCGCCTCGATAAATGAATTTTTAATTTCTGGTAGTATTATTGATCCAAGACTTTCATCGCAAACTATGAAGATTTTATTCCTTTTCACAAAGGGTGAAATAATATTAGGTATTTCATTAGCTAAATTTTCACCTATATGGATATCATAAGAATTTCTATCTAAATTAATTGTTATGGTTTTTGTTTTTGTCATAATTTACTTTTTTTATTAAGGATATTATTTCTTCAACTACAGCTTCAATATCATTTGCATTATTTTCAATAATTATATCACTTTCAGAATAGAGTTTTTCTCTATCCTTAAGAATACTATTAATTTGTTTTTTAAAGCTAGTTCCTTTCAATAAAGGTCTTGATTTATCGTTTTTTAGTCTTTCAAACAAGATATTTTCATCTGTTTTTAAATATACTAAAAGACTATTTTTTGCGATATTATCTCTAATTAACTTATTTGTTATTGCACCACCTCCTAAAGCCAAAACAAATTTTTCCTTTTTAAGGATCTCATTACATATTTTTTCTTCTTGTTCCCTAAACCAGCTTTCACCATATTTTTCAAATATTTCTGAGATTTTTATGTTTAATTTATTTTCAATATCATTATCAGAATCATAAAATGGTAAACTAATCTTCTTTGCGAGTATTTTTCCAATACTAGTTTTTCCTGAGCCCATCATGCCAGTTAAAGAAATTCTTGTTAATTTATTAATCATTATAGGTTTTTACTAAATAAAAAATATTAATTTACTATTTTTATACTAAATTTAGGCTTAAAACATATATAATTACGATATCAGGTATTTTATGAGAAAATTTATTACCTTTTTTTTGCTTATTTTAGGCCTTTATGTGGTGGTATCTTTTATAAATAATAATGGAAATCCAGAGATTAAAGAAATAAACAAAGTTATTACTGAAAGAGATTTGTTTATTAATTGAAGGATTAATTGCACTAGTGATGATATATTCGGATTGGAAAACATTCTGGAGAGACCAAAATAGAATTTTAGAAATCTTTTTTGATTTTTTAATTGTTGAAAAAGGATTAAGTCAAAATACTATTTTTTCTTATAAAAGGGATTTTAAGCTTTTATGTATGTATCTTTTCGATTCTAACTGGTTTAAAAAAAATGTTTCACCAAAGAGGAAAAAAAACTTATATGAATCAATCAATAAAGAATCTAGTAAAAAAAAATTAACTTCTCTAAGACAACTAAATCATAATATTTTTAGAGATTTTTTTTTTCAATTAGAAAAGAATGGTTTCAAAAATACTTCAAGAGCAAGATTTCATTCTACTTTGAAACAATTTTATGATTATGAGCTTAAACAAAAAAATGTAGTTGAAAATCCTATCGAGTTTATTGATAAACCAAGTGTTAAGAGAAACCTGCCAACAGTATTAAATGAAAAAGATATAGATTCTTTATTGAATCACATAAGAAAAAATTCTTTAAAAAGTGATAGCATCGCAAAACAAAAAAAGAAGAAAAAAATAAAATGCCTTATTGAGATTCTGTATTCAACAGGCCTGCGAGTTAGTGAATTGATTAATTTAAAAATTGGAGACATTGATCTTAATAAGAGAACTTTAGTTGTTTTTGGAAAAGGCGGAAAAGAAAGAAACGCATATTTTACTGCAAAAGCCTCAAAAGCTATAAAAGAATGGCTTAATTGTAATCCTGATTCATCTGAATTCTTATTTCCTTCTCATGGAGTATCAGGTCATATTACAAGAGATTCAGTAAACAAAATATTATCTGAAATATCCATTGAATTAGGACTTAATAATAATCAGTTAACACCTCACAAGTTAAGGCATGCATTTGCTACACATATGCTCAATAAAGGTGCTGATATTAGAGTGATTCAACAACTTCTTGGTCATTCAAATGTCTCTACTACAGAAATTTATACACATATTTTAGATTCTGAAACGGTTGAGACAGTATTAAAAAACCACCCTTTGGGAAAATCTCTTAGTTGACTTATAGTAATTTCAGTTGCAATTTACTTTTTTACTATGGGTATATAAATGGTTAGTTATTTAGATTTTGAGAAATCTTTATCTGAAATTGAAGGAAAAATCCGTGAATTAAATGAAATCAGATTAAGCTCAGATGATAATAATGTTTCAATAGACGATATTTCAAAACTAGAAAAGCGATCCCAGGACTGGCTAGAAGAAAAATATTCTAATTTATCTACTTGGGAAAAAACACAGGTAGCTCGACACCCAAATAGACCGCATTTTACAAACTATGCTGAAGGTATACTTGATGATTTTGTAATTCTTTCTGGAGATAGATTATTTGGAGAGGATAAGGCTATAATTGGTGGTTTAGGAAAAATTGATAACCAATCTGTTATGCTTATTGGGCATGAAAAAGGAAATGATACTGAAACAAGACTCAAGCATAACTTCGGAATGGCTCATCCAGAAGGATATAGAAAATCAATAAGATTAATGCGATTAGCGGAACAATTTAATATTCCCGTAATTACTTTTGTTGATACACCAGGTGCTTATCCAGGTATTGGTGCTGAAGAAAGAGGCCAATCAGAAGCAATTGCTCGTTCAACCGATTGTACACTTTCTTTAAAAGTCCCTGTAATATCAATCATTATTGGTGAAGGTGGGTCTGGTGGCGCTATCGCTCTAGCAGCAGCAAATAAAGTTTTTATGCTTGAACATTCTATTTACACTGTTGCATCCCCTGAGGCCTCAGCATCAATATTGTGGAGAAGTTCAGAACGAGCTAAGGATGCTGCAGAGTCTATGAAAATTACTGCTAATGATTTGTTGAAATTGGGTATTATTGATAAAATAATTGACGAACCTCTAGGCGGAGCTCATCGAGAACCTATTCAAATTATAGCTCAAGTTAAATCACATTTAAAAGACACAATAGTGGAATTAAATCAATTTACTGAATTAGAATTAATACAAAAAAGAAGAGATAAATTTTTAGAAATTGGTCAAAACTTATAATTATTTACCATGACAGTGTTTATATTTTTTTCCTGATCCACAAGGGCAAAGATCGTTTCTTCCAACTTTACCCCATGTAGAAGGATCATTTGGATCAATTTGTTGATTATTTTTTCTTATTGTTACAGTTTTGCTAACCTTGCTTTCATTAATATTTCCTGGTTTTTGTTCTTTTAAAGCTTTTTGATTAATAGTATTTTCCTTATTTATTTTACTAAGGCCTTCATTCGACGCCATTCTAATATGGAATAGTATTCTAGTAACATCCTCTCTAAAGTTATCCAATAATTCTTCAAATAAAGAAAAAGATTCTGATTTGTACTCACTCAAAGGGTCTCTTTGTCCATATCCCCTTAAACCAACAATTTGCCTAAGATTTTCAAGTTGTCCTAGATGGTCTTTCCAATTTTGATCAATAGATTGTAGTACGATAGTTTTTTCAAGATTTTTTATTAAATCCTTTCCAAATTCACTAGATTTTTTATCATATTCATCTTCTATTTCTTGTGAAATTTTTTCCCTAATATATTCAGAATCAACACCATCTTCTTCCATCCAATTCTTAATTGGTAATTTTATTGTGAAAATTCTGTTTATATCTTTTTCAAGTTTATCTCCATCCCAATCATCAACAAAAGTTTTTTCAGGTATTGAATAATTTAAGAGGTTAAAAAGTACTTCTTGGCGCATATCTTTTACAGTTTCTGTAAGATCCTCCTGCTCTAAAATCTCTAACCTTTGATCAAAAATTACTTTTCTTTGATCATTCATAACATTATCAAATTTTAATAGATTTTTTCTAATATCAAAATTTCTGGATTCAACCTTTTTCTGTGCTCTTTCAAGTGCAGTATTTATCCATGGATGAACAATTGCTTCACCATCATCTAAGCCAAGTCTTTGAAGTATGTTATCAAGTCTATCTGATCCAAAAATTCTCATTAAGTCATCCTCTAAACTTAGATAAAATTTAGATTCACCGGGATCACCTTGTCTTCCAGATCTTCCCCTTAATTGATTATCTATCCTTCTGCTTTCATGTCTCTCTGTTCCAATTACAAAAAGACCTCCTGAATCAATGACCTGCTTTTTTAAATCTATTTGATCATCGGTAAGCTGTGTTGTGTCTTCTACATTTCCCCCTAGCTGAATATCAGTACCTCTCCCTGCCATATTTGTAGCAATTGTTACAGCCCCTGGTTTACCCGCTTGTGCGATAATGTCTGCTTCTTTTTCATGATATCGAGCATTCAAAACATTGTGGTTAATTTTTTTAGATTTTAATAGTTTCGATAAAATTTCAGATTTTTCAATGCTAACAGTACCTACTAGAACTGGCTGTTTACGACTATTACATTCAATGACATTATTTATTATAGCTTCATATTTTTCTTCTGAAGTTCGATAAATTTCATCATCAGAGTCAACTCTTGTTACTGGCATATTTGTTGGGACAGATATTACTCCCAAGCCATATATATCCATAAACTCCTCCGCTTCTGTTAGAGCAGTTCCAGTCATACCAGATAATTTATTATATAAACGGAAGTAGTTCTGGAAGGTTATTGAAGCTAAAGTCTGATTCTCAGGTTGGATAGTTACTTTTTCTTTTGCTTCTAATGCTTGATGAAGGCCATCAGAAAATCTTCGTCCTTCCATCATACGACCAGTGAATTCGTCTATTATTATTACTTGGTTATCTTTAACTAGATAGTCGGTATCCTTATGAAAGAGCTTATGAGCTTTTAATGCTTGGTTGATATGATGAACAAGAGATACATTTTCAATATCATAAATAGATGCCTTTTCATCAATAAAGCCCTCTTTAATAAGAATTTTGTCTAAAGATTCATTTCCGCTTTCGGTCAAATTTATTGATTTAGATTTCTCATCAATATCAATATCTTTATCTTCAATTTTAGGTATTAATCTATCGATTTTAACATATAGATCAGATTTATCTTCAATCATTCCAGATATTATTAACGGTGTTCTAGCTTCATCAATCAATATTGAGTCAACTTCATCTACGATTGCAAAATTTCGCTTTTTTTGAAACATTTGATCAGTAGAATGTTTCATATTATCTCTTAAATAATCAAAACCAAATTCATTATTTGTTCCATAAGTTATATCAGCACTATATGCCTCTTGTTTTTCCTCATCATTTTGACCCGAATAAATCACACCAACTTTAAGGCCAAGAAATTTGAAAATTTCTCCCATCCATTCAGAGTCTCTTTTAGCAAGATAATCATTTACCGTAACTATATGAACACCATTACCTGTTAAAGAATTTAAATAAGCTGGGAGAGTTGAGACCAAAGTTTTACCTTCACCTGTTTTCATCTCAGTTATTTTTCCATCGTTAAGTATTAAACCGCCAATTATTTGAACATCAAAATGTCTTTGTCCAAGCGTTCTTTTACTTGCCTCTCTTACTACAGCAAAAGCATCATTCAGAATTTCATCTAAAGAAGCGTCATTTTTTAATTTTTCTTTAAAAAAATTAGTTTTATTTACTAACTCTTGATCGGCAAGTTTTTCATAAACAGGTTCAAGAGCATTGATTTCTTCTAAGCGTTTTTTAAATTTTCTTAAATTACGATCATTGCTTGATCCAAATATTTTATTTAGAAATGTGTTCAAACTAGCCATATTCTTACATTACTCTCTTATAAAACTATTATTCATTTAGGAATTCAATTCATGATTGTCAACTAAACAAAAAAATCATGTTTATCTATAATTTAGTTTAGTTTATTAAATCATTAATTAGTATTTATTATAAGGTTAAAAATGAAATTAAAAAAATCACCATTGGCGCCTACAAAATTTCCAACTTTACCTTCTGTAAAAGGAGTAAATATTGGCACTTCTGTATCGAATTCTAAATACAAAAGAAGACAGGACATTTTAACCATTACATTTAATAATCCTGCATCTGTTGCAGGTGTGTTTACATTATCACAAATGCCTGCTGCCCCAGTTCAATTTTGTAAAAAAAATATAGTAAATGGATATGCAAATGCCTTAGTTGTAAATGCTGGAATAGCAAATAGTTTTACAGGTAAAAAGGGAATAGAAAATAATAGATTGATTGCTAGTTACTTCTCTAAGTTAATAAACTCTAGACAAAAAGATGTTTATATTTGTTCTACTGGAGTTATTGGAGAACAACTTCCAGTTGCCAAAATAAAAAAGGCTTTAAAGAGTTCTTTTCTCGGAAGAAAGAAAGATTTTAAAAGTGCAGCAAAAGCTATCATGACAACCGATACATTCCCTAAAGCAAGTGGAAAAAAAATTAAAATAGGTGATGAAGAAATCTCTATTGTTGGAATATCAAAAGGATCAGGAATGATAGCTCCAAATATGGCAACTATGCTTGCTTTTATTTTTACTGATGCACTTATAGAGCCAAAACTCTTTCAAGCGCTTTTAAACTTAGGTGTAAGAGATAGTTTTAATTCAATTAGTGTTGATAGCGATACATCAACTAATGATACAGTTTTGGGTTTTGCTACTGGAAAAGCAATGGTTGGTAAGAATGTTAAACCTATGAATAATATTGGCGATAAACGACTTGCTAAATTTAGAGAAGCTCTAGAAGATGTTATGAAGGACCTCGCTATTCAGATTGTTAGAGATGGGGAAGGGGCCACAAAGTTAATTCAAATTAATGTTAGAAATGCAACTAGCATATCATCAGCTAAGAAAGTAGCTATCTCAATTGCAAATTCACCACTTATTAAAACAGCTATTGCAGGCTCAGACCCAAATTGGGGAAGAATCATAATGGCTATTGGAAAAACTAAAGAAAATTTCTCGCATGAAAATTTAAAAATAAAAATTGGCAATAATATTGTTATTAAAAATGGTGAATTAGCTAGAAGATATTCTGAGAGAAAAACAAAAAAATATATGAAAAATGAGAAAATATTAATAGATGTTGATCTAGGGGTAGGGACTGGCTTTTCTTCTTTTTGGACATGCGATCTTACTGAAGAATATGTAAGAATAAATACTGATTATAGATCTTAAATGTCAGAAAATAATTTAACAATTGTATCCGCTCTTGTTTTAGTAGATCAGGATGGAAGAGTTTTGATTTGTGAAAGGCCCAAAGGTAAGTTTATGGAGGGTTTTTGGGAATTTCCTGGAGGAAAACTTGAGAAAAATGAAACACCTGAGAACTGTTTAGTTAGAGAAATTAAGGAAGAAATTGGTGTTAATCTAAAGAGTGTTTGTTTTTCTCCATTAACTTTTTCTCTCAACAAATATGACAATTTCAATATTTTGCTGCTTTTATATATTTGCCAGGAGTATGTAGGGGTAGTCTCCCCAAATGAAAATCAAAATATGAAATGGTTATATGTTAAGGATTTATATGATTGTAATCTTTTGCCAGCTGATCGTGAATTAATTCCTTATATAAGAGATTCTGTAAATAGTTGATTTATATTATTATTTATTTCAATTTTTTTTATTATTTATTAGGATAGTCCTAGATGTACAACTTATTTAAAGCTTTCCTATTTCTTTTTGATCCTGAGGTAATTCATAGATTAACAATTTTATTTCTAAAGTTTATTCCATTAAATAAAACTTTTATTCCCAAAGAATTAAATACAAAAATCTTTGGTATGAATTTTTCAAGTCCTATAGGCCTTGCTGCAGGATTTGATAAAAATGCTGAGGTCTATAGTAAAATGTTTAATCTTGGTTTTGGCTTTGTTGAAGTTGGCACTGTTACACCTAAGCCTCAGGAAGGTAACTCAAGGCCAAGGATTCATAGAATTAAGAAAGAAAGAGCAATAATTAATAGCCTTGGATTCAATAGTATTGGTTTTGAAAAGGTAAAAGTTAATCTATTGAATAAAAAAACTGAAGGTATTATTGGCGTTAATATAGGTGCGAATAAAGATAGTAAAATTTTTATAGATGATTACATTTCTGGGATAAAATTTTTTTCAAATCATGTTTCATATATAACTATCAATATTTCCTCCCCAAATACACCTGGCTTAAGAGAATTACATATAGAGAAAAATTTGAAAGATTTGCTAGAAAAAATTAAAAACCTAAAAACAAATAACGAAATAGCAGAAGTTCCTCTGTTAATAAAAATATCACCCGATGTTAATGATGATGATCTTAGTATTATGTGTGATATATTTTTAGAATTTAATGTTGATGGAATTATAATATCTAATACTACTCTTGAAAGGCCTTTTAAGGGTTTTGGTGAAAATTTGAAAGGAGGTTTATCTGGAGAATTATTATACCAAACCTCCACTGATCAATTAAAGAAAGTATATGAATATACGAAAGGACAAATTCCTTTAATTGGGGTTGGCGGAATTAGTTCTGCTAAGGATGCTTATAATAAAATAAGAAATGGCGCTAGTTTAGTTCAGTTATACACTGGTATAGTTTATCATGGACCAGGACTCATTAAAAAAATGAATAGTGAAATAAGCGCCCTTTTAAAAAATGACGGTTTTGATAGTATAAGTGATGCTGTAGG
>CEWO01033745.1_pt1 | contig 11292 bp, 8 predicted proteins | sample 361561 | NCBI WGS metagenome assembly CEWO01 (sample SAMEA2623627, study PRJEB7988) | marine metagenome | isolation source: saline water (ENVO:00002010), including
GACAGGGTAGAAGTCACTGGTTCGAATCCAGTATGACCCACAAAAAATTAAAGTATTGATTTTTCAAAAAGAAATTATTTTAAAACCCTATTCCAGAGGTTTTCATATAATTACAGATTACATCACGAGTATTATTCCAAATATTTCTGGAATAGCACATGTTTTCATTAAACATACATCTGCTAGCCTAACAATTAATGAAAATGCAGATCCATCAGTAAGAATGGATTTTGAATCTCATTTTAATAAAATTGTTTCAGAAAATGAAACATATTTTACTCATGTTTTCGAGGGTAAAGATGACATGACTTCGCACATAAAAAACAGCTTGTTGGGATCATCTATTTCTTTTCCAGTTTCAAACGGATCTCCTCAATTTGGCACATGGCAAGGAATATATTTATGTGAACATAGAAATAACGGTGGAGCTAGAAGATTGTATATTACTGTATTAGGAGAATAATTTTTTTTACTTTTGATAAAACAGAATTATGAAAAAATCATATTTTTTATTTTTAGGCTTATGTACTTTACTATTCTCATTTGTTTCATTTGCACAAGTTTTTGATAAAAAAATAAACGAATTGAGTTCTAATTATGAAGCTGATATAATCGAACTTAGACATTGGTTTCATGAAAATGCTGAATTAAGTAACAGAGAATTTAAAACTGCTGAGAGAATAGCTAACGAATTAAAAAAGATTGGTTTAAATCCTCAGACGGGAATAGCTAAGACTGGAGTTGTAGCGGTTTTGAAAGGTGGAAAGCCAGGACCAGTAGTTGCTTTAAGAGCTGATATTGATGGACTACCTGTTAAAGAAAGAGCGGACTTGCCGTGGAAATCTAATATGATCGGTGAGTATAACGGAGAAATTGTTCCAGTCATGCATGCTTGTGGACATGATACTCATACAGCTATTTTATTGGGAACTGCTAAAATATTATTTGATATAAAAGATCAAATCCCAGGAACTATTAAATTTATTTTTCAACCAGCTGAGGAAGGTGCTCCTGCTGGAGAAGAGGGAGGAGCAGAGCTTATGGTCAAAGAGGGTGTTTTGAAGAATCCTGATGTAGATGCAATTTTTGGTCTTCATATATGGTCACAAATTAGTGCTGGTCAAGTACATGTTCGCCCAAAGGGAATTATGGCAGCGGTAAATGAGTTTAGAATTGATATTGAAGGAGTTCAAACACATGGATCAACACCATGGACTGGAGTAGATCCAATTGTTACTGCTTCTCAAATTATAAATTCAATTCAAACTATCGTTAGTAGGAATATGCCATTAACAGAAGCAGCAGCTGTTGTTACAATTGGAAGTATTCATGGAGGAGTTAGAAGTAATATTATTCCTGAGAGTCTTTATATGTTAGGTACTATTAGGACTTTAGATAATGGCATGAAAAAATTAGTTTTAAAAAGATTGGAGGAGATTGTCTCTAATATTGCTGAAGCCAATAACGCTAAAGCGACTATAACTTATCAAGTTAGTTACCCTATAACTTTTAATGATCCGGATTTATACCAAAGTATGTTACCTTCTTTGAAAAGAATTAACGGACCTAATAATGTTTATTCAATGAACGCTATAACAGGTGCTGAAGACTTTTCTTTTTTTCAAGAAAAAATTCCTGGAATGTATTTCTTTATTGGAGGCGCCAAAAAAGGCACGGATCCAACAAAGGCAGCTCCACATCATACACCTGATTTTTATGTTGATGATTCGGCAATGATTACTGGTTTAAAGTCAATGACCACTTTAGCTTTAGACTATTTAACCAATAATAAATAAGCTGTTTAGTTTATTTAAGAAATTTATAAATTAAAAGGGAGGAATTCTTTTATTAGTTAATTTTTCATAGGCGAACCCAAGCTGATATAATTTATTTTCACTAAATGAAGGTCCTATAAAAGTCAAATTAGATGGAACACCAGAATCTCTATAACCCATAGGAACCGTAAGGCAAGGGTAATGTGCTGCTGCGGCATAGGCAGCATGATAATTATTTATTGAGAGTACTGCATCTAGTGAGTATTTTTGAATAGACTCATTAAAGTATCTTTGACCTTCGCTTTTTAATCTAACCTTTAAAACTTCAAATTCTTTATTTGAGGTCGAATCCAAAACAATGCCTTCAAATATTCCTTGTCCATATGGTGATCGTTTTAGACTGTCCAGTGAATTAAAGTTTATTATATCTGAAATATTTTTCACAAATAAGTTGTTTTTAGAATATTTTGATAAATATTCAGGTAATTCATTTTTCATATCAACATCTAAAATTTTTCTGAAGCCAGAAAAATCAATTTCTGGGGGATTAAATTCTATAATTATTCCACCTGCATTTTCAATATCTTCAATCGCTTTACTATACAATGATTCATCTAATAAACCTTTAAAAACTCCAAATTTTTTTCCCTCCACTGAAGAACTAGATATTTTATTATAATCAATAATTATTTTTTCTTTAGAATATTTATCTTCACTATCATAGCCCATAATAGTATTAAAAACAATTGCATTATCTATTACGTTTTTTGTCATTGGTCCTGATGTGTCTAAAGTGCTAGAAATAGGAACTATTCCTGTTCTACTAACCAGACCTATAGTTGGTTTTAATCCAACAATTGAATTTAGTGAGGAAGGAGATAAAATTGATCCTGACGTTTCTGAACCCAGAGATACGGAGGAAAAGTTTGCTGAAATAGCTACTCCACTTCCTGAACTCGATCCGCCAGATTCAAATACTTTTCTGCCATACGGATTAAGTGTTTGTCCTCCGATTGCACTATACCCTAATGGACAACCTATACAAAAATAGTAAGCCCATTCACTCAAATTAGTTTTACCTAGAACAATAGCTCCACTTTCTTTTAATTTTTTTACCACGAATGAATCCTTAGAAATATTATCCTTTAAAAGGAAAGATCCTGCTGTAGTAGGTAGTCCATCAAAATTGATATTATCTTTTAATAAAATAGGAATTCCATAGAGAGAATAAATGGATTCCGGCTTTTTTTTATCTTTTTCTTTTGCTTCTAAAATTATATTTTGATTTAATGAAATAATTGAATTTAAGTATAGGTCTTTGTTAAATTCAATTTTTTTAATTCTGTATAGGTAAAAAAGAACCAATTTTTCATATGTTAATTTACCAGAAAGAATATTTTTCTGAATTGATGGAATGTTTTGTTCTATTATTAATGGTTTAAGTAGTTGGTAATCATCCTCTGAAAAATTTATTAAATAGTCATTTATATTACTTAACCAATTATTTTTATCGTTAAACTTTGATTGAATAAGTTTAAACTGCATTCTTTTAATTGGATGATTTTCATTTGATTTAATTTCATAGGATTCGTCATAAGGTTCCCAGTCATTATTTCTAATATTATTACATCCAGTAGATAATAAAAAGATAAAAAAGTATAAAACATAACCCTTCATATAATTGATTTTGATTTAATTAAAGTTATTTAAAATGATTTGAAAAAAAATGTTTAATTAAAAAAACTTACTTTTAAATTTTAAAAATTACATTCTATGAAAATGCAAAACAAAATTGAGAACCTGTTTTCCACAATATTTTCAGAAAGTGTATTAAAAGGAATCGAAAAATATATTCTTTACTTAGCCTCAATTGGTTTCGTTATTCATTTATCCCTAATTTTTTTAAATAATAATAATTTAATTGATTTAGCATTTATCAATTCTAATTTATTATCTAATCCAATATCTGCTTTATATACTCCCTTTTCATTTATTTTAATTTATGAAGCTTTTTTATTAATCTATTATATTCCCAGATCATTTACTACAGCTGTAGGAAAACAATATGAAATAATATCATTAATTGTAATTCGTAAAATTTTTGGTGATATTCCTTTAGTTGATCTAGATGCGAATTGGATTGAAAACTCAAATAACCTTCAATTGATCTATGACTTAGTTGGGATATTAGTTATATTTTTTCTCATTTACTTGTTTAGAAGAACAAAAGAAAATCTTCCTGTAAAGTCGGTTTCTGAAAAACTAGATCGTTTTATAGCATCAAAAAAACTTGTAAGTATAGTTTTATTACCAATATTATTAGGAATTTGTTTCTTTAGTTTTTTTAGTTGGTATAATGGTGTTTTTGTAAAAGAATTATTCGATCAAGATCTTAATTATTTATTTTTTAACGAATTTTTTTCATTATTAATATTGGTTGATGTATTTATTTTACTTCTTTCTTTTCAATATACTGAAAGGTATAGTCAATTAATTAGAAATACAGGATTTATAATTTCAACAATTTTACTTAGACTATCTTTTTCTGTTTCGGGGCTAACCAGTATTTTATTGATTATTTCAGGAATAGTTTTTGGACTATTGATTTTACTGATTTATAATGCTATTGAAAAAGAATGAGTTTTTTAAATAACCTCTAAAACCTCTTCCATTTTCATACCACGTGATCCTTTTATAAGAATATTTTTTTCTTCTATTTTATTTTTAATTATTTCAGAAATTAAATCATTTTTAGTTTTGAAAAATAAAACTGTAATACTTTGTTTTTGTAGTTTGTAAAATTCATTTCCCAACAGAAAAGCCTTTATTTTAATTTTATCTAATTTATCAATTATACTCTGATGTTCTTTTTTAGAATATTTCCCAAGTTCAAGCATATCTCCTAAAATTAATATTTTAGATCCTGAATATTTTAAAAATGAATCAATAGCTAAATGCATACTAGTAGGATTTGCATTATATGCATCTAGAATTATTTTTTTGTTATTTCTAATTATATATTGAGATCTGTTATTCTTTGGGGTAAAGTTTTTAATAGCATTTTTAATTGATTTTATTTCAATTTTAAAATAAAGTCCTAAAGTAATTGCAGCTTGAATATTATTAAAATTATATGAGCCGATAAGGTTACTGTCTATTTTATTTTTGTTATACTTTACTGTCAAAAAATCACCATTGTTTTCTTCTTTGAAAATGAATTTTGCTTTACCCTTAATTCCAAATGTTATGGAATTGGAATTTATAAAATTTGATTGTATTGTATCATCTGAATTTATAAGTATGGGTTTATTATTTTTTAATAACCAATTATATAATTCAGACTTTCCTTGAATCACTCCTTTAATCCCTCCAAAACCATCTAGATGTGCTTTACCAAAATTAGTTATGTATCCAATATCAGGTTTTATTAAATTGGTTAAAAATTCAATTTCACCTATGTGATTTGCCCCCATTTCTACAATTGCAAAATCTGAATTTTTATCTATTTGAAGTAAAGTTAATGGAACTCCAATGTGATTATTTAAATTTCCTTTGGTTGCTGTTGTTTTGTATTTTTCGTTTAGAATATTTTTAATAAGTTCTTTAGTAGTAGTTTTACCATTACTTCCAGTAATAGCAATAATTTTTGTTTTTGATAATTTTAAACGGTGGAAAGTTGAAAGTTTTTGTAAAGAATTTAAAACATCATCAACTTTTATAAAATTTGGATTTTCTATTTTTTCTCTATCTACAACAGCATATTTAGCCCCTTTTTTAATGGCTTCAAGCGCATATTTATTTCCATCAAAATTTTCTCCTTTTAAAGAAAAAAATAAATTTCCTTTTTTAATTGTTCGTGTATCTGTTGAAACACCATTACACTTTATAAATAAATCATATAATTGACTTGTGATCATTTTCTAAAAGTAATGAATTACGCTAAATAGATGTTTTTTGAAAATATCGAAGAGATAACGACCTTATTATCTTCTTCTCGGTTTACTAGTTATTCTAGATTCACCTAAATATGACATTGCACATCTAAATCCAATAAAATTAGTAGTCATTGATCCGGGTAAATGTCTCCTTTGACCAGGATCTAAATAGTAAGCTCTGTCAAGCCAAGATCCTCCTTTATAAACTCTAGCTTCGTTATCTATTAAAGTTGTTCTTTCTTCCTCTCCATCTTCTTCAGAGGGTGAATTATACATTCTAGAATAATCTCCTTCAATAGTATAGTTTCTAACTGAATTTCTATCTCCATCATTAAAATCTCTATTATCTCCGGTCGAGTAATTAACTCTATCTATATCCTCTGTTTTTACAACTTCTTCTAAAAGTGATCCAGGTAAAAAATCATAGCTTGCATCATCTTCATTGATAGTTGTCATTTTGCCATCTTCACCAATTACATTTTCAGTGAAAACATTTCCTCTATAGTAATTGAAATCATTAGCTTCCTCATCAATTATGGGTCTATAAACATCTGCCACCCATTCCGCAACATTACCAGCCATCCCATACAAACCAAAATCATTGGGAGGATATGATCTTACTGAGGTTGTAATTCCTGATCCTGTTTCAGACCATCCAGCAATTCCACCATAATCTCCATCAGCTAATTTGAAATTTGCTAACTGATCTCCAACATTTTTCTTTTTTCCGGACCTTGTATATTCTCCATCCCAAGGAAATTTTTTCTTTCCTCTGTAGACGTTATCTTTTCTTATTTCACTAAGAGCTAAAGCTGCATATTCCCACTCTGTTTCAGTAGGTAATCTATATTCTGGCAATAGTACACCAGTTTCTCTAGTTGCGTAGCTAACTTTTTCTTCACCTTCTTCATTCGTCTCTTTGGCTTTATCATCAGCAAGCTCATTCATTTTACCACCATAAGCACTTTCAGGATCTAAAAGGTATGCTTTAGTATTGAATGTATATCCATCTGAAATACTATCAGGGATTATTGCACCTTCTCTTAAAAAACCTTTGGAAACTAAAAGTTGTTCATTTACCCTATCAGTTCTCCATTTAGCAAAGTTGACTGCTTGTTTCCAAGTTACACCAACTACTGGGTGACCTTGGAAAGCAGGGTGTCTTAAATAATTATTAACCATATCCTCATTAAATCCTAAGGGATTTCTCCAAACTAAGGTATCAGGAAGAGCAGCTTTATATATTTCTGAAAAATTTTCTGCAAATACAGTTTTCATCCAATATAGATACTCTCCATACATTTCGTTTGTAACTTCAGTTTCATCAATAAAGAAAGATCTCACATATTGTTGAGTTGGAGTATTGTTCCAATCATGCATTACATTGTCTTGAACATTTCCTTTTGTAAAAGTTCCACCTTCAACAAAGACTAACCCAGGTCCAGCAGGCTGTCCTTTATAATCTTTGGCGCTTTTGAAACCACCATCTTTAGAATTTATTTTCCATCCTGTAGCTTGGGAACTATTTTTTCCACTTTTCATGGAATTTCTATTACAACCCACTATTAAAAGGATTATAAATAGTAGTAATGGTAATCTAAATAAATTAAAATTTTTCATATTGTGAATATGTATTCTTATGTATTTCGACATGCAAGATAGCAAATAGTTTAAAAAAAATAATTTTTTTAATTAAAACAACTAAAAATAATATTTCTATATATTTAACGTTTAATAATTATGAAAAAAAACAATCTTCTTTTATTTCTTTTATTTCTTGCTATTAATTTAAGTTTCTCTCAAGATAGAAGAGTAATTACTACAGCTGTTCCTTTTCTTATGATTTCCGCAGATGCTAGAGCTTCAGGTCTTGGAGAACAAGGCGTAGCAACAACCCCAGATGCATTTTCTCAACATTGGAACCCATCTAAATATGTTTTTTCTGAAAATCTTTCAGGTGTTGGGGTTAGTTATACCCCTTATCTTAGTAAATTAGTAAGTGATGTTTTTTTAGCTAATATTAATTATTTTAATGTTATTGATGAAAGAAGTTCATGGTCTGCAAGTTTTAAATACTTTAGTTTAGGTGATATAGATATTATTCAAAACCCTCAAGATATTCCTCTTTTAGAAAATCCAAACGAATTTACTTTAGATGCCTCATATTCATTAAAATTGAGTGATTATTTTGCGCTAGCTGTTACAGGGAGGTATCTTATGTCAGATGTAAAACTACAGTCTGTTGACTCTAATTCTGATTCTGCAAGTTCTTTTGCGGTAGATATTTCAGGTTTTTATCAATCAGATGAAAAATCTTATAAAAATTTTAATGGAATTTGGAGAGCAGGTTTTAATTTATCTAATATTGGACCAAGAATGAAATATGAAGAATTAGGTAAAAAAAACTTTATACCAAGTAATTTAAAAATTGGTTCAGCATTTGACTTTATTTTTGATTCTTCCAATAAAGTTTCTTTAAACTTAGAACTAAATAAATTATTAGTTCCCTCACCAAGTGTTCCTATTTATAATTCAAATGAACAAATTATTGGTTATAACCAAGCAGATGTTAATTTTTTATCAGGAATCTTTAAATCATTTGGAGATGCTCCTGATGGATTTAGTGAAGAGTTAAAAGAGTTTACTGTAGCATTTGGTCTGGAATATTTATATAACGATTCATTTGCTGTAAGAGCAGGTTATTTTAATGAAAATGAAAATAAAGGGGCTAGAAAATATTTAACTTTTGGAACTGGGTTTAAAATAGAAGAAATTAATCTCGATCTTTCTTATCTTTTATCAACATCAAGTGTGATTAGTCCTTTGGAAAATACTCTAAGGTTTTCTTTTACATACAATTTTTATTAAAAAATATATTTTGTTTTTAATTTTTAACAATTGTTAAGTTGTGTTAACTTTACACATTATTTTATTGAATCTATTTTTAATGAATTTAGTTTAAAATTATACAATGAGGGAGATAAACAAAGAAACTTATTTAAAATGGTATGAAGACATGCTTTTTTGGAGAAAGTTTGAAGATAAGCTTGCTGCAGTATATATTCAACAGAAAGTTAGAGGTTTTTTACATTTATATAATGGTCAAGAAGCTGTTTTAGCTGGTGCTCTTCATGTAATGGATTTGAATAAAGATAGAATGATAACTGCATACAGGAATCATGTTATGCCAATTGGAATGGGCGTAGATCCAAAAAAAGTTATGGCTGAATTATATGGAAAGTCAACTGGTACATCTATGGGCTTGGGAGGATCAATGCATATTTTTTCCAAAGAACATAGGTTTCATGGAGGACACGGGATAGTTGGAGGCCAAATTCCTCTTGGAGCAGGTATGGCTTTTGGAGACAAATATTTTAATAGAGGAGCAGTAACTTTATGTTTTATGGGTGATGGGGCAGTTAGACAAGGTTCTTTACATGAAACTTTGAACTTAGCTATGCTTTGGAAGTTACCTGTGGTTTTTGTTGTTGAGAATAACGGATATGCAATGGGAACATCAGTAGAAAGAACTTCCAGTCACACTGATATATGGAAACTTGGTTTAGGTTATGAAATGCCTTGTGGACCAGTAGATGGAATGGATCCAATTAAAGCAGCAGAAGCTTTAGACGAGGCAATTAAAAGAGCTAGAAATGATGAAGGCCCTACTTTTTTAGAAATGAAAACATATAGATACAGAGGGCATTCTATGTCGGATGCTCAACAATATAGAACAAAAGATGAAGTTAATGAATACCGTAAAATTGACCCTATAACTCAAGTAAAAAAAGTAATTTTAGAAAACGATTTTGCTACTGAACAAGAAATTTCAAATATTGATAGATTAGTTAAAGAGAAAGTTCTAGAATGTGAAAAATTTGCTGAAGACTCTCCTTACCCTGAAAAAAATGTAATGTATGATGCAGTCTACGAAGAAGAAAATTATAATTTCATATCCCACAAATTAAAATAATGGCCCAAATAATTAATATGCCGAGATTGAGCGATACCATGGAAGAAGGAGTTGTGGCCAAGTGGATCGTAAATATTGGAGATGTTGTTAAGGAGGGTGATATTTTAGCAGAAATAGAGACTGATAAGGCTACAATGGAATTTGAATCCTTTCACGAAGGAACTCTTTTACATATAGGTGTTAAAGAGGGTGAAACGGCTTCTGTAGATTCTTTATTGGCAATTGTTGGAGAAAAAGATGAAGATATAACGTCGTTATTAAATAATGACTCAAAAATTAGTGGACAGTTAGATTTAGTAGAGCAAATTAAAGAAACTGAAAAATCTGATGATAATCCTGACAATAATATTGCTTTAAAATCAAAGAATAATAATTTTCAGGTAATTAAAATGCCAAGATTAAGCGATACAATGGAGGAAGGCACTGTTTCCAGTTGGCTTGTAAATATTGGAGATCAAGTTAAAGAGGGTGATATTTTAGCAGAAATAGAGACCGATAAAGCTACAATGGAATTCGAATCCTTTTATGAGGGTACTCTTTTGTATATAGGCATAAATGAGGGTGAGACAGCTTTAGTTGATAGTTTATTAGCTATAGTTGGAGAGGAAAATGCTGATTTTCAATCAGTTCTAAAAAACGTTGATGAGTCTGAAAATTTAGATATTTCTAAGCCTGAACAAATAAAAGAAATTGAAGAATTAAAAGAAAAGCCGGTAATTGAAAATCAAGATCAAATTTCATCAAATAGAGTGCTTGCATCTCCGCTTGCAAAAAAAATTGCTAAGGAAAAAAATATTGATTTATCAACCGTCCATGGTTCAGGGGATAACGGTAGAATCACCAAGCTAGATGTTGAAACTCATTTTTCTAAATCACCTCAAACTTCGAAAGAAAATAAGTTAGAAAAGCAGTCAATACCCAAAGTTGAAAATATTGTAGAAGGGACAGAAAGTTTTGAAGAAATAGAAAATTCTCAAATGAGAAAAGCTATTGCTAGAAGATTAAAAGAATCTAAATTTTCAGCTCCTCATTATTATTTAAATATTGAATGTGATATGGATAATGCTATTGCTTTTAGAAAACAATACAATACATTACCAGATACAAAAATATCTTTCAATGATATCATTGTAAAAGCTTGCGCAATAGCTTTAAAACTTCATCCCAGAGTTAATTCTCAGTGGTTTGAAGATAAAATGAGACTAAATCATCACGTTCATGTTGGTGTAGCAGTCGGTGTTCCTGATGGCTTAGTTGTTCCAGTTATAAGATTTGCAAATGAAAAATCTCTTACAGATATTGGTTTAGAAGTGAAAGATTTTGCATCAAAATCACGAGACAAGAAATTAAGTCCAAATGATATGGAAGGCAGCACATTTACTGTCTCAAATTTGGGGATGTTTGGCATTAATGAATTCACTTCAATAATTAATCAACCAAATTCGGCAATTCTCTCTGTAGGAAGTATAGTTCAAAAACCTGTTGTGAAGGATAATAAAATTCAAATTGGAAACAATATGAAGTTAACTTTAGCCTGTGACCATAGGACAGTTGATGGAGTGACAGGTTCATTATTTTTAGAAACTCTCAAGGGATATATTGAGAACCC
>CEWO01189650.1_pt1 | contig 11285 bp, 5 predicted proteins | sample 361561 | NCBI WGS metagenome assembly CEWO01 (sample SAMEA2623627, study PRJEB7988) | marine metagenome | isolation source: saline water (ENVO:00002010), including
TTTTTTCTAATATTGTAGTTAATCTTTCTATATTTTTCTTTCTTTCACTAACATTTTTTATTTCTAATAATTTATTTAATTCATAACCTTGCATATCTTTTAATTTTTTGTTCAATTCATTTTCTGATATATGTCTTTTTGTATATATTTCACTTATTCCACTTTCTGTTCCATAATTAAATGCTGTTCTTATATTTTCTTTTATATCTTCTTCATTTCTAATTTCTTTATTTATTATCTTTGTTATTATTTCCATTGTTAATTTTGTATATTTTTTTTTTGCTAACGGAAAATCACCGTGACTTGATTTACATTCTATATCCCAACTAGCTATTCTTAATGGAACTTGTTCATCTTTTTCTATTAATGATATTATATCAGTATAATTTATTTCATATTCATAATCTTGTATTGTTTGTTTATCATATATTTTTGTTGCATTATTCAATTGTATCCAACCCGATGGACTTATATCTTGAATATGAAAATATCTTAACAATGGTGGTAATGTTGCTCCGTATAATTTTAAAAATGTTCCTTTATATTTCCCTGTTTTTAGCTGATATCCATATTTTTTTAATTTTTTATTTGCCCAATCATTTGCATTATCATACCATAAATTTTTTATTTTATTCATAACTGATGTATTTTTAAATACTATTTTCATAAATTTATGCCTTTTTCTACCATCAAATCCATATAATTTATGTTTTTTTAACAGTTTTATTTCTATTATCGAATCTTCATAATATCCTCCTACTTCTTTTTGTAATAATTCCATAAAATATGATTTATCTCTCATTGTCCATTCATCTCCTACTTTTACATATATAAATGGTTGATAATTCATTACTCTTACACTATAGGTTTTGCCTTCTATATCCATACCAAACATTTGTATTACAAAACTTTTTTTATCCTTCTTTTTCCCCTCTTCTTCGCTATCTTCTTCCACTATTTCATTTCCGTCGGCAAAATCATATAATTTTATTTCTGGACCATCACCCTCTTTCCTTTTCTTTACCTTCTTTTTTGATATATCATTTTCTTCTTTTATACCCTTTGATTTCAAAAATGCTTTAAATCCTATACTTTTTTCTATATCAAAACTTGTTTCTAACTCTCTTTTTGCTATTTCATATGCTTTTTTTTCTAATTCTGTAAAAGTATTTATATACTCTTCTAATAGTTGATTCTTTGTCATTCTAATATTAATATTAAAATTATTTTTTAATCAATTTTTTATTTTAATATATTCGTCATAATATTTTTTAAACTAATTTAAACATATTATAACATTTTTATTAATGAATTATTCTAATTCTACTCTTGTTATTAATTATTACAAATATCATCAAAACCCTATTAATAAAATGATTCATTTGATGTGTATTCCTATGATTATGATTTCTATATTAACTTTTTTAAAAAAATTTAAAATAAAGTCTAATTCAGATTATATTACTTATGTATTAAAACTAAATTTCAGAGACCTTATTACGTTATATTATATTGCTTATTATTATTCTTGGAGTCTTAAAATTGGGTTTTTTATGCAAGGATTTATAGCTATTATTAATTATATTGTTGATGATTTAAAATTAAAACCTATTCCTAATTTTAAATTATTTGCGTTTGCTTGGACTATGCAATTTTTCGGACATTACGTTGAAGGTAACCGTCCTGCTTTAATTGATAGTTTGTCACAAGCTTTTTTACAAGCACCTTTATTTACTGTTGCTACTATATTTCCATCTATATTAAATTAACGTCTTCTTCTAGACCTTCTTCTTCTAGTGCGTTTTCTTCTACGAGTTCGTTTCTTTCTTTTACGTTTTCGTTTCTTTCTTCTCGTTTTTTTTCTACCACCAATTTGTTCACGACGACCACTATATGATTCATTATCCTCATAGTCATTATCCTCATCATAGTCATTATCCTCATCATAGTCATTATCCTCATCATCTCTTCTTCCCGCAAAATATCTTATAATTTCTCTTCTTCTTTCTTCTCCCATAACAACAGGTATTAACAATGCACCAAATAAAGTCCAAAATAATGTATTTTGATGTGGTCCCTGGAGAAACCATCTCAATTCACTTCCGGCACTATCAACTCCACAAGTTGACAACCAACATACAAACATAAAGACATAAATAATGTAAAAAATATTACGATACTGAGGTTCATATCGTAAGTCTGGTTCTCTTCTATTCCTATTCCTATTCCTATTCCTATTCCTATTCCCAAACTGCTCGTTTGCTGGCCTGTCATTTAAAATCCTCACCAACCCCCGTCTCATCCACGGCAGAGACCACCAGGTCTCGTAATATGTACTCATCAATGCAAAACGAGGAGCACCAGCAACTTCTTCAGGTAAATTAGGATCGCCAAAATAATCATCATCATCACCGTAGACAGTTCGGTGGGCATCACGATTTATCCTCCTTCCTCCTCCTTCTTTTTTTTGTTCTTCTAGAGCCCATTTTTTTAATATTTCAAATATTTTTATTTTTTCCTGTTTTCTTTCAAAATTTTTAAATTTTGCTTTTAATACTTTAACTTTATTTTTTTTTAAATATTTTAGAATTTTTTGTGATTGATTATAATATTCCTTATCCGGTTTTATTCCTTCTAATACTTCTATTGTTTTTTTTTTCACCGATTTAAACATATATATATAATTCAAATATAATTAATTATATATATTCATTTATTTTCTTCTTCTCCTTCTAGTTCTTCTCTTTCTTTTTTTATTTGATTTTCTACGTTTGCGACGTGATTTCCTTCTACGCGTTCTTCGTCTTTTTCTTCCTCCTTTCCATTTTGCTTTTAATCCTAATTCTGTTTCAATCCAATGTTTTAACGCTGCTTCATTTCTACTTCCTTGATAATCTTTTGGCTTACCATTTTTTACCAAACGTATAGTAGGATATCCTCTTACTCCTTCACATCCTTTTTTACCTTCATATTGCCCTTCTTCCAATGCTGCTATCATTGCATTTTTTGGTGACTCTTTATTATTATATTTATCCATCAATCTATTCCACGTAGGTTTTAATGCTTTGCAATGACCACACCACGGCGCCATTAGTGCTAATATTGTTATACTATTATCTACATTTGCTACATATATTCCTTCATCATATTTATCTTTAATTTTATTTGATTTAATTTTTGGCATATATATAATATCTAGAAATTTATTTGTTATATAATATATATATGAACATTAAGATTACAATAATTATTATAGGATTTATAGCAGGAATTATATTTTGTATGACATATAATAACAAAGATCTATATGAAGGATTCTCCAATATTGAAAACGAAAATTGTCCTAATATATTATTAAGAGAAGGTGAAAAAATAAAATTATTGAACACAAAACAACCTAGAATACCTGGAATTAATCCTATTGAATTTAACAATTTAGATGAATATGCTGAATATTATGAATTTCAAAAGAAAAATAATATTAACTGTCCTGTTTTATATTTTCAAGAGACGTATGACACACAAGATAAAAAAGGTTGGAGATTATTAATGAATCCATTTGACCCACAAGGTGGAATGTCTAGTCATCCAAAAGACAATACTGCACCTCCAAAAGTTCAATTAACTGATGCCAACGACGATAGACCTCCATATAACCAAAATCAATATGCTTCGTTTGATCCACAAGACCAATATATTGGTGTAAAAACTCCTTTAGACGAAAAAGAATTTCCCGAAGACCCTATGTCTCCGGATTGGAAAGGACACGAATATACACATAATACTCTTATGAGTGGTAAATTTAAAGATAGAACCAGAGATCCAAACGCGGAAGATAGATTTGCTGTTAAATAATTAAATATTAAATATTATTTATTTAATTATTGAGATGGTGCTCCTCCTGTTACTCCTGGTGCTTTACCAAAAAATTTAATACATTCCATAATTTTTCCTGCTTCTGCTAAAGAATATGCTCCTCTACGCTGTGCTACTTGTAAAAATCCTGCCATTACATTCAATGCATCATTTTCGTTATTAACTGGAACTGTTAACAAAGTTGCTTGTTGTTGTTGATCACTACTGGCTGCATTTGCCGCTGCTTGTTGAGCGTCTGATACTTGTTGTTGTGGTGGTGAAGATACGACTTCGTTTTCTGCTACTGCTGACATTATAACTTATATTTTAAAATATTTTTTAAGTTATTTTTATTTTAAAATATTAATATTTTGATTTATTTAATTATTTTCTAATGCTTCAATTCTTGTTATTAGTGTTTGTATAAGGGTTTCTTGAGATGCAACCTTTGCTTCCAATTCAATAACCTTTTTATCTAATTCCTGTGTAGCACTAAAATTCAAGGTAAATAATTTTTGTTTATCCAATGTGTGAAAATCATCTACTTCTTTTCCATAACAGAAAACATTATTCCACTGTTCTTTAAATGTAAAAGAATTATCAGCATTTCCTACAACTTCTTTCATAACTTCATTATCACTTACATCATTACTAACATAAAATCTATATTTAACACCACTACAATCAGTTAAATCGGTATGAAGTGTAGTATCGTTCCAACTTATATCAGTCAAATTTCTCATTTCGTTTGGAATTATGTTATGTTTTACGGCAACCGCCATTGATAATTGTTCTTTCACTTCTTGTGCGATAAAACCAATTGTTTTTTCCGTTCCTCTATTTACTTTGTCCTTGTATTCATAATAACGACAAGGTATTTTTCTCACCATTTCTAGAGCTAAATTATCAGGCACATCTACAATATTTTCTTTTATTCTCATGTCACTCGTGACCATAATTTCACCCCCACACCATATACCTGTACTAGTTTTAAGACACGCTTGCATTTGATTTGTATGATTTGAATAAAAGTATGAATTCCCGGCATATATAGTGGCTGTGTTGCTTTGTACTCCTGACCCTGTTCCACTGTTTACAATTTCTAAAGCATAATCTGGACTCGTCGTTCCAATTCCTACATTTCCTCCATTAAAATAACTATCACCACCTGTATGTAAGAGAATTTTATTTTGTGTTTCGCTACTGGAATTATTATCACTTCCCCACATTTGTAAATAAGCATTACCAGTTCCTCCAGAACCAGACGAAGCCATATTTATTCTCCTATGGTCTGCGTTTGTTTCTAAACATATACCGTCGTAATTTGTTCCTGATGATGCCCTTACTGTTAATTTTTGATGAGGACTCGTCGTTCCAATTCCTACATTTCCTGAATTATAATGAATATCGTCACTGTTTGTAGTCCATTGCGATGAACCACCACCTACAGTTCCTTCACCTATTGCTGTGATTTTTAATAATGGTGCTCTAAAATATCCAGAAGAGCCACCATCTAGCGATGCATCATCATGTCTTAATGCATGTATTTTAACCGCATAACCAACATATGTTCTAATATCCACTTGCAAATCTCTATTCGTATCCCAACTCGATAATTTCCCATTTGTTATACTTTCAGTATGTGAACTATTTATATCCAAGATAAATTTATTGCTTACAACAGCTTCTGGATATCCACCTGTAAACTCGTCTCTAAAACAATATTCTTGTCCTTCCACATATGAACTCCCTATTTTTAATTTTGTAGCAAATAAAGGTTCAAAACTACCACTACCCGTACCTTTAAACGCATAAAATAATTCAAATATTACCTGTTTTGTTCCGGTAGGGGGTTTATACGATATACCAGAGCCTGTTATTTTAGTCCATGTAGCAGAAGTATTAAAAGGACCAAGTACATTTTCAAATGTATATGAAGCACTTTCGCCTTGAATTACTCTACCATCACACACACCAGATAATGTTTCCAATGTTTGTGCTTGTTTTGTTGTTGAACCACTGGTACCGCCACTTGTTGTTGTCTTATCTCCAAATACGTCTATTTTAATACGAGGCTTTATTATTGGCTGACCACTTTCTGCCCCATCCCAATACAACGGTTTATGTAATCGTGCTTCGTAATTACTACTGAATTCTCTTGCTTTAACTGATATTGTTTTAAGAGAATCCCAAGATAACAACTTACCATTTGCTATGTCATCTGTATTTCCTATTTCAAAAGTCCACTTAATAGTATCATTCTTTTCTTCATATGTACCACCTCCACTTCCTGTTCTTGAACCGACAATTTCATCATTGTCTAAATATAATTTGTAATGAGCCATTGATCTACCAGAACTAGCATTAGGACCCCATCGTCTAAAAACTTCTAATTCATAATATATATATTTTGCACCAGATGGAGGTTTATAATTAATTGATGTTCCAGTAATTTCTGCCCAAGAAGTTGTTAGTTGTTGATCGGCATTAACATTGCCTAATGTATAACTACCACTTTCCAATACAATCGTTCTACCGTCACAAACACCAGATAAGGTTTCTAATGATTGACCTTTTTCTGTTGTTGTTGTTGAACTGCTACCGCCACTTGTTGTTGTTTCTTCACCTATCGCATCTATAGTCATCATTGGTGGATGTATATCTGTTGATGATAGGGTTCCTGATGTCAATCCATAATCATAAGCACTACCGTGCCACGTCATCTCATGACTAGTGCCATAACCATATACTTGTAGTTTTAATGTTCTATTTGAATCCCAGGAGGATACAATACTATTTTGCAAATCATCTGTATCTCCTATAGTTATTATAAAACGCATATTTTCAAATGTTCCGTATGCTCCATTTGTTCCAAAAACAAAATCACTATTTGTTACTACTGTTCCATCGATTACTAATCTAACTGATTCTATATTTGCCGAATCTTTTCTACCAGCAAGTGCTTTTAAATTATAAGATACGGTTTTAGTTCCACTAGGTGGTTTATAAGCTATTTCCGAACCTGGTAAATCAACCCATGTAGTAGCAGTAGAATAGAATGATGATGTTACATTAGGTAAAGTATAACTTCCACTTTCCACTACAACTGTTCTACCATCACATACTCCTTCTAATCTTTCCAATAATTGACCTTTTTTTGTCGTTGTTGAACTACTGCTACTTCCACTGCTACTTCCACTGCTACTTCCACTGCTACTTCCACTTCCACTAGAAACTGTAGTCCATTCCAACGTTGTTCCAGATGATGGATATGCTAATACTTGTCCTGCTGTTCCGGCATTAGTTGGTAATATATAATCACCTATTTTTGCCGTTCCAGTAACGTGTAATCCATCATTTATCTTCACTACCTCATCTGTTATATTTGATATCCAACAACCACTACTTAAAATTAAGTTTTTGGTAAATCTTACTATACCAGTTCCCGTTGAACCTAATACAACATCACCTGTTCCTATTGTTTGAATACTAATATTATTAGAATCTGCTTCTATCTGAACTTGTCCTGTTCCAGAGCCTTCAACTTTTATATTTTGATTTTCATCAGCACCCATTACAATAGTATTTGAATCACTTTCAAGAACCTTTTGTCCATCAATATACAATGAACCAGGTCCAATATATACGTCTTTCCATACATTATCTACTGTTCCCAAAGAATAGGTGTTATTTGATATAGGAACTATTGAACCCATTGTGGTTGTTGTTGTAGCAGGAACTAATGCTGTTCCATTCCAATTTATACCTTGTCCAGATGATATAGAAGTAAAATCTACATCACTTAACCCACTAACTGTCGTACTACCACTTGAACTGTTTGTTACTACTGTTTGAACAAATGCGGTTGTTGCCAATTGTGTTGTATTCGTTGATGCCCCCGCCGTTGGTGCTGTTGGAACTCCTGTTAAATCTGGCGACTCCAAAGGCGCATATGTGCTTTCAATAGTTGAACCGTTAGAAAACAATTGATTTGCTCCTACTAATATTTTTGACACACTTAATTCATTAACCGTTACATTATTAAATGTTTTTGTTCCTGTTACTGTTTGTGAACCTGCTAATTTCAAACTAGTGCTATCTAAAGTAGATAATAATGTTCTCTCTGCTGATGTTATTATAGCACCAGAACCAGTACTACTTACATCACTTAAATCAGTAACACTACTTGTAGTATAAACGCCATTAGTTACGGTAGACGCATTACCTGTTAAATTACCAGTAACATTTCCTACTATAGAACTATTAAATGTTTTTGTTCCAGATATTGTTTGATTTCCCGACGTCATAACACCACCAGCAGCCAACACATTTGTCGAATCAGTTACATCTGCTCCAGTTTCTATTCCTGATAATTTTGTTCTTTCTGATGATGTTATAATAGCACCAGAACCAGCATCAGTAACATCACTTAATGATGCCACACTACTTGTAGTATAAACACCATTAGTAACTGTTCCAGCATTACCACTAATATTACCTGATATAGTAGATGAAAATGTCTTTGTTCCTGCTATAGTTTGTTCACCTGATAATTTTACGGTTTCAGTCATATCTTCTTCTTCCAAATAATCTTCCGATTCATTTGCAAATATATCTTGAAGAACAGCATTTCCTGCTCCTTTTCCTGCTACATCTAATGTTAATGCATATGCTTCCCAATGTTTTAATGTCAGGTCAGACAACGCATTGCTGTGTCCTGCCCCAAATGCGTGTTCTAATGCATTGCCAGCATTTCCTCCAGCATCATATATACTTTTTGGAACTTTATTCTTATCTCTCTTTTTGAATTTCATTTTACCACCATCTATAGTAATCTTATGTTCATCACCTACCCATAAAGAATTATCTGACAAGAAAAGATGTCTAATTTTATATTCTGCATTTCCCAAGTCATATGATGCATTGCTATCTGGTATTATATGACCTGTCATCGTTAGCATTCTTCCCGATGTAGTTGATGTAGGAACAACTCTTGTTCCATTCCATTTTAATAATGCACCGCTTGTTATTCCAGACAAATTAACATCCGATAAATCTGATATTGAACTAGCTGTTATATCAAAACTACCCCCTGAACTAGTTGCATCTGTTTGCCAGGTTAAAGCTCCATTACCATCTGTTTTTAATATTTGACCATTTGTTCCATCAGTTGTTGGAAATGAAAATCCACCCACACTTACTGTTCCAGTAAATGTTTTATTACCAGCAATTGTTTGGTTTCCTGATATAGTAACAGCATTTGGTATAGAAGCACTAATTGTAGTTCCTGATATAGATATATTTGCTCCAGCAGTTAATGTTCCCTGTTTACCATCCAACGCACTCTGTAATCCACTAGTTTTTGCTATTGTTAAATCACCATCTGCTATAGTCGCTTGTTTCGCATCCAATGCCGTTTGTAATCCACTAGTTTTTGCTATTGTCAAACTACCATCTGCTATTGATGACAATTTTGAATCTAATTGTGTTTGAATTGCACTTGTTACGCCATTTAAATAATCAAATTCTGTTGTAGATACGTTTCCTCCACCAATAAAACTAGCATTCAATCTATTAGTTGCTGATAATTCTAACTGTTTTGCATCCAATGCTGTTTGTAATCCCGATGTTCTCGCAATAGTAAGATCTCCATCTCCTATTGTTGCTTGTTTACCCGCCAACGATGTAGTAATAGTAGAACCAAAATTAGCATCATCTCCCAAAGCCTCTGCCAATTCATTCAATGTATTTAATGCACCAGGTGCTCCATCTATTACATTATCTACCGCTGTTTTTACAAATGCCGTTGTTGCTATTTGTGTTGTATTTGTTCCTGCTGATGCTGTTGGTGCTGTTGGAATTCCTGTAAATGCTGGTCCTGCTATTTTTGCATTACTATCTAATATTGTTTGTAATCCCGATGTTCTCGCAATTGTGAGATCTCCGTCTCCTATTGTTGCCTGTTTCGCATCTAATGCCGCTTGTAGTCCATTTGTTTTTGCTATTGTTAAACCCGCATCTGGTATACTAGATATTTTAGTATTCAATTGTGTTTGAATACTACTTGTCACTCCATCCAAATAATCGAACTCTGTAGTAGATACATTTCCACCACCAATAAAAGCAGCATTTAATCTATTCGTTCCTGATAATTCTAATTGTTTCGCATCCAAAGCTGTTTGTAATCCAGTTGTTCTCGCAATAGTAAGGTCTCCATCGCCAATTGTTCCTTGTTTTGCATCCAAAGCTGTTTGTAATCCTGTTGTTCTCGCAATAGTAAGGTCTCCATCACCAATGGTTGCTTGTTTACTATCTAATTGCGTTTGAATTGCGCTAGTAACACCGTCTAAATAATTAAATTCTACATTTGTTACATTTCCTCCTGCTATAAACGATGAATCTAATTTATTACCCGCATTTATTAATGGTTGTTTTGTATCTAACGCTGTTTTTAAATCACCGCTTTCTACATTTGCATATCCTTTTACTAATAAATAATTTCCCATTTTTCCGTGATTTCCACATTGATAAAACAACTTTGTTGGAGTAGAATCAGATATTACAATTTGAACATATGCATTAGACTGTCCTTCTGTTCCCGATACTGTTACATTTGTTGTATATTCTGTTGTCTTATCTACATCTAAATAAAATTTAATAGGATGTGATGAATTACTACCATCATCTACTGAAAATTTATAAGTTTTTCCTGATACAAATGTTAATATAGGTGATTCACTTCCATTAATAAAATACCCTGAACCTGAACCTGAACCATAATATGGATGAAGACTTGTTTTACTAGCAACTGTTACGGTAAATTCTACCGCATCTAATTTTACCATATTTGTATCTGCTTCAGCACTTATAGTATTTCCTACTATATTTATATTCCTTCCAGCAGTTAAAGTTGCTTGTTTACTATCCAATGCGGTTTGTAATCCTGATGTTCTCGCAATAGTCAAATCACCATCACCAATAGTTGCTTGTTTACCTGCCAATGCTGTTGTCACTGTCGCCGCATAATTCGCATCATCTCCTATAGCCGCAGCCAATTCATTTAATGTATCCAATGCTCCGGGTGCTGAATCTATTAAATTATCTACTGCTGTCTTTACAAATGCTGTTGTTGCTAACTTTGTAGAATCATCACTGGCTAATTGAGTAGGTGCAGTTGCATTCCCTGATATTGTAATATCTTGAGTCGTAACAGAACCATCTTTCAATAAAACACTATCAATAGTTACACCTGTAGCACTTGTTTTCTCACTAATTGTATCTGCTGATAATGTTCCATCGATAGTCATATCACCACCATCGCCTATTAATAAAATTGTAGCGTTGTTGTTAGTGTCTTTTACTTCTAAATCTCTGAAATTTCCCTGTCTTGAAGCTGAAATAAAATTAGTACCACCAACAGCATAGTTTTG
>CEWO01165536.1_pt1 | contig 11217 bp, 10 predicted proteins | sample 361561 | NCBI WGS metagenome assembly CEWO01 (sample SAMEA2623627, study PRJEB7988) | marine metagenome | isolation source: saline water (ENVO:00002010), including
CGATGGCTGTTGGGCCTACGGCGACCACGCGGATCCCTGCAGGCGCTAGCTCAACTGCTGTTGATTTGGTGAAACCCTCGATGAAGTGTTTGGTTGCTGAATAGACGCTGTTGTTTGCTCGTCCATTGACTCCAAATGTGGACGACATGTTGATTACGACACCGGAACCTTGCCGTTCCATGATCTGGACGGCTGCTTGGGCTACTAATACTGCTCCTCGACAATTGATTTGGAGCATGGCGTCCAAATCTTCTTCGCTCAGTTCGAGCAAAGATGAAGCTCTGAGAATTCCCGCATTGTTGACCAAAATATCTAGTTTTGGGATCTCTGAAATGCGTTCCCGTACAACTGCTCCGTCGCTCACGTCACAGACAACTGGAGTGGCTGTGCCTCCTGCATCCCGTATTTCAGCAACTACTTCTTTGAGTTCAGCTTCGGTACGACTCATCGCAATAACTTCAGCACCAGCTTCTGCCAGGGCGAGGGCGCAGCCTCGACCTATCCCTCGGCCCGCGCCTGTAACTAGGGCTACTTGGCCGTCGACTCTCATAGAGGGAAGTGTTGATTCGCTCATCACTCAAACCATAGCGGGGATGGTGAAAGCCGGTTTAGAACAAAGCGGTCAGTGCTCTGGCTTCGCCCAGCTTCGTACAGTTAAAGACAAACGTCGAGTAAGTCGCCTGATTACCAGGAGCTTACTGAGCTAACGGACCGCGAAGGAGATGACCTGGAGTCGACCCAGTGGGCTCTCCGTTTTCTACGAGTACTTCTCCGTTCACAATAGTGGCAGCGAATCCGGTCGCTGTTTGACGCAGGCGTGGTGCCCCGCTGGGGAGGTCGTGCAGTAGTTCAGGCATATTGGGGCTGACTGTCGATGCGTCGAATACGTTGATATCCGCGGCCTTGCCTTCAGCGAGAACCCCACGGTCGTTGAATCCCCAAGCTTCAGCTGGGACTTGAGTCATGCGATGCACTGCCTCTTCCAGCGTGAAGGCTTTTTGGTTCCGCACCCAGTGGCCGAGCATATGTGTTTGAAGTGAGGAGTCCATGATCTGGGTGACGTGTGCGCCGCTGTCACTAAAGGTCGGTATTGCATAGGGGTGGCGCATGAGTTCAAGGACTACGTCCTGGTCTTGGTTTGCTGCGGCCTGAATAAAGAAAATATCGAGGTCATGTTTGAGGGCTATGTCAATAAAGACCTCCATGGGATCTCGGTTCAGTTCCTGTGCCCTGTCAGCTATAGACCGAAAGGGTGGCAGCGCGGAGTGTTCCATCGGGTAGATATGTTCCCACTCAGGTTTTCTCGTTTCTGCGCCTATCGAACGTCCATAGTCGCCTTGGTTGGCCTCTTGCACCAGTCGGCTTCGAGTCGCACTATCGGCGAGAGCGGCTCGCTGTTCAGCAAGAGATCGCGTTCTTAGTTCGTCCCACATCGGCAAAGCATCGAATGGAAGCCTCGTTGCGAATGATAAGAGGACACCGAAGTAGCGAGTATGAACCTGTCCCCATGAGCGACCGCCACCGCTGTTGATTCGGTCCAAGAGTTCGATGACTGGTTTCCAACCGTTGTCGCCCTGGCCTGTTGCCAACATGCCGTATGTGATCGGCACACCGGTTCGAACTGCTAGATCAACGAGGCGGCTGATATAGGTCTCACGCTTTTCAGGGTCGCGAGATCGGAGGTGATGGTGGTTCGCCAACTCGAATATCCCTGCTTTGAGTCGCCCCATCTCAGTTACCAGGGCCTCTATTTCATCCCAATGTGCTAGTCGACTGGCTACTGGTCGATCATCTGAGGTCGCGTGATTTACCGATATAGAAGTGGTGAATCCCATGGCTCCCGCCTTAATTGACTCCCTCAACTGACTTACCATTTTGCGAAGATCTTCTTCGTTGGCTTCTTCTTCGAAAGCGCGTTCTCCCATTGCCCAGGTGCGCAATGCGGAGTGGCCTATATACCCGGCGTAGTTGATGCCCTTTGGGGTGCGTTCAACGAAGTCGAGGTACTCAGGGTATGTTTCCCATACCCAGTCAATGCCTGCAGCCATGGCATCTGCCGAAATGTCCTCTGCTCGTTCAAGGTTGCGCACCACCAGGTGTCGTTCGTCTGAACGTACGGGAGCCAAAGTAAACCCGCAGTTACCCATGACGGCCGTCGTGACTCCATGAAAGCACGAGCTTTCGCCGAGGGGGTCCCAAGCTATCTGAGCATCCATGTGGGTATGCACGTCAACAAAGCCTGGGCTCACGACGTTGCCCTCTGCGTTTATTTCACGGTCAGCCTTTCGCCCACTGAGGTTTCCAATTTCAGTAATGACGCCATCGCGAACTAATACATCGGTTATCTCGCCCGGTCGTCCGGTGCCGTCGACGACTGTGCCCCCACGAATAATGAGCTCGCCCATCGTTACCCCCACTTAGATTGGTTGAGGTCCTGACCTCTTGTCGACCACATTACTTGCGTTACGTGAGCGCAGCGTCTCCTTCTTCTCCCACTTAAAACCGTTGGTCAACGATCTAACAGGTCACTGATTGCTTTACGTGATCGAAGATGAGTCACTGTTGCGTGGGACCACGATCCGTCCGACACGTATTTTTCGTATTGCCTTCGAAGTGAATGGAACTGTTTCCAACTCCAAAGAATCGCATTCTTTTCGGGATTCAGACTCCAGAGATTGGTGAATGGTTCGCGATTGGTTCCCCAAAGCCGCTTTCTGGTTAGAACACGAACAATGGTGCGCGGTATGAGTTGTCTCATAACGATGCTGCGGGGTAAGTCGATCCAAATGATCTGGTCGGCTAGGCGGGTGTGAATCCCGTCTAGAGACGACCAATTTCCATCAGTTATCCAGCCTGTGGCGGCGTTGTCAATTCTTCTCTGAATATCTGACTTGAATTCTTTTACAGGGCGTAACGTCCAGTCCTCATAAAAGGCCATTGAATCCATTTCAATGTGGTCTAAGCCGTGTTTTTGAGCCAAGTGTTCCGCTAGGCGGGTCTTGCCGCTACCTGAACAGCCAACTATGGCGATCTTCACACTTGCAGGCTAGGTCTTGGGTGAGTCTGACTGGGGTCGCACGAGCAGCGCTGCGAGCGATGTGGTGAGAGGGAGAGCTGCTACAAGTCCAATCGATCCACACAGCGTGCGAACTACCTCCACGCCAATTAGCTCAGAGTTTGCCACCGCTCCTAGAGATTGATCTGAAACTGCGAAGAGCAGCAGCAAGGGGATACTCGACCCGGCGTAGGCGAGCAGCAACGTATTCACGGTTGAAGCAATGTGTTCTCTCCCGATCTTTAACCCCGACACGGTCAGTTGTTTGGTTGAAAGTTCACTGTTACGGGCTCGGAGCTCCAGAACAGTTGCTGCTTGGGTCACAGTGACATCATCCAGTGCTCCCAGAGCAGCAATGATCGTGCCTCCTAGGAGCAAGCCGCGCACGTCTAGGGTTTCTGCGAGAAATGGCAAGATGAACGCCTCTTCGCTTGCGAAGCCAGAAAACTGTGCCACCTCGAAGAAAACCCAGGAAATACCTAGGGTCAGGCCCAATGCCAAAAGCGTGCCGGTGAGAGCGACCGTGGTCATCAAGTTGAATCCGTGTGTGAAATACAGACTGAAAAAGGCGATTGCTGAGGCTGCGACGACACAGACCAAGACCGGGTCGTTGCCGTCAAGCACTGATGGTGCGACGAATTTAACTAAGACAACGACGGTGACCGCCATGGCTAAAAGCGCGAGCACGCCACGAACTCTGGCTAAACAAATGACCGTGACCGCGAATAGAGCAATGAGCCACCACAAAGAGCCCAGGCGATCTCTGTCGTGGTAGTAGTACGAGTCGGTGACCGGATCGAAGCCGAGGATTACATCATCACCCACTGACAATCTTGGGAACGTAGGGTCGAACGCTGTGTTGACCTCAGGTAACGCAATCAGTGAGCCTTTATCGGGGCCTTCTTGTAGGACAACAGTTACGTTTCGACACAACTCCACTTTCGGCGAAGACGAGTAGTTACATCCTGCTTCACTCGCTTCTTGAACAGTCGCGCGAAGCAGTTCGGCTGTTAAGCCCATCTCCAAAGCATTCTGCTGTATCTCTTCAGGTCGCTCGTCGTTAGGCCACAACGTCACCAGACCAACGCAGGTCAAAATCATTGCCGCAGCGAGGGCGGTCATCAGGACGTAGAGAACCGAGGACTTAGATGCACTTAGGGTTTCTATCGAGAATGAGAACCCATGGTTGTGAGTATGCGCGGAGGCGGGTGGTTCGTGGCCGTCGTGTTCCATTCAGCGCTCCAAATATACGCACCGGGACGAGCCCAGAGAGTGGTAGTCACTCTGAGTCACACGGTACACATTGAGGGTTAGCCGCTAAGGGACTCCAGTTTCTTCCACTGAATCCCCGATTGTGGACTAGTAGATCGCCAACACTTCGGCGAGGACGATGAGCCCAATCACTATAAAGTTCACCGCTCTGAACACAGGAAGCGAAACACCGGAGAAGCGTTTTCCCACGTTGCTGGCTTGGAAGTCTTCGGGTAGGTCTCGAGATATAGCGAATAAGTCCTGCATGCAGTCATCCATAAAGAACACTGTCCATAAAGACGTGAGGACGGTCACCGCTGTCAACGCAAGTTGAATTCCCGAGTCTTCTAGGCCGCTACCTCCAAAGCCCAACACCACAAGCAGTCCGGTATGGATGACCGCGAAGAACATGACCATTGCTCGCATGTCGGCCGCTCGGGCTGAGAGCATGTCGATGTAGTCCTCTGTATCCATTTTCATAATTTCCGCCTTTGATTCGCTATGGAAAGAGTGTTCCACATAAAGACCTTTGGCGATACGACCTTGGGGGCAGAGCCCAAGGTCACCGCTCGAAGAGATCACCGGTTACCAGGGTGGCTATTAGCCTTGCAGAATCAGCGCAGGCTTGTACCGGCACGGGCGTCTGAAAGCTTTTTGGGCGACAATTGACGCATGTTCGATTCACGACACGTCGTAACCAATCCCGAAGAGCTACGTGCCTTGGTGCCGTCACCCCGCTCGGCTCAACAAACGAAGGTGTTGTCGAGCCTTGATGGGCACTGCCGTCGATGGATCCAGCGAAGCCCGTTCGTCGTCGTTTGCAGCACTGATTCTTCGGGCAATATGGATTTGTCTCCGAAAGGCGATCCAGCAGGTTTCGTTCAGATTCTCGACGATAAGACCTTGGCTATTCCGGATCGACCGGGCAATCGTCGGCTTGACACGCTGCACAATGTGCTAGAGCAACCACACGTGGGGCTGATGTTCATGGTTCCCGGTAGAGGCGAAGTGCTGAGGGTCAGCGGCGTCGCCCAAATCGTTAATGACCCCGACCTTTTGGCAACGATGGCCATCGCGGACCGTCCACCAATTTTGGCCCTCGTAATAGAAGCTAACGAAGTCATGTTCCATTGTGGGAAGTCTGTGATTCGGTCGAAGTTGTGGTCCCCCAACGAATGGCCTCAAATTGACGACCTTGCCAGTTACGCCGAGTGCCTTGGTGATCAAACCACATCCGATGAGACTGTGGCGCAGATGGAGGCCCGTTTCGGGTCATGGCACGAAGGAAACGAACTCTATTGAGTTGCGCTTTTCAGGCAGGTGATCCGGTGGGGTTCAGTTACCCACGCTGAGACCGATTAACAATGTGGCCACTAGTTCTGGACGGTACACAAAAGGCGAATGGTCAGTTTCCCATTCGATAGTGGTTGTTGCCCGAGCTGCCATGGTTCGTTGACCAGCAGGGGGTAGCGCGTTGTCGCGAGCACACACTACGTAAGTAGACGGTTTTGAACGCCAAGCCAGCTGTGATTCACCTTCGAATGGTTTGTGGCTTTGGGCACGTAATTGTTGAGCTGCCCAAGAGAAGTCTTCTGCGCTGTGTTCGTTGTAGAACACAGCATGACCTAAGTCTTCTATGACCGTGGTGGTTCCATCGTCGTGAATTTGCAGCGAGTTATTGAGCTCATCGGAACGATACGGGGTGGTGTCCTCTTGAGCTAACCCGAGAAACGCAGCTAAGTACACCAGGTGACCAACTCTCGGATGGGTTCCAGCTTCGGTGATGACCATGCCTCCCCGTGAGTGACCGAGCAGGATGGCCTCCTCGTCTCCAGGTAGTCGGTCAAGCGCCGCTCTTACGACTTGGTCGTCTTCGGCCTGATTAGCTCCGCTCGCAGCATCTGTGACACTTGGTAAATCCGGTGCTGCCCACTCAATGTTGGCGGCGTCCAGGTACGGGGTAACTCGCTCCCAACACCACGATCCGTGCCATGCTCCATGAACTAGAACGACAGGTTTACTCATTGGAACAAACTAACCCACGCAACCGTTGTGTCTCCCACACCAACGATGTCGGGCCTCTGAGAAGTCAAGAAACTGACTGATTTCGGTCCCAGATAAGAAGTGTTTGAGTCTTATGGCTCTATTTCTCCGAGCCGAAGAAGCGTAATTTTCTCTCGCTGAGCGTTGAGTTCTGGTTCGGTTCGAGCGAAATCACCGTCGTCGTCGCGCAAAAGCCCAATTGGGTTACCTTGCTCAACAAAACCGAGGTACGGACCTCCGAAGTCATATCCGATAAGGCGTTGGAGACGCTCAGGGAAGTTTCGAGCAACTTCGGGTGGTGAAGAGAGCACTTGATTTTCTTCCTGGCGCAGCCATCCGAGGCTGTAGTGGAGCCCCATCCCGGTGCGCACCGCATCAGAATGGTTTGCCGCATTTCCGTGCCAAACACTGCTGGTGTACAGCAGCATCGATCCTTGCGGCATCACTGCTTGCACCAGTTCGTGATCTTCGGGTTGACGTTCTTGTGGCCACCGGTGAGATCCGGGAGCAACAAGAGTTGCTCCGTTTTCCTTGGTGAAATCTGTGTAGGCCCAAAACGCTGCGAGGGTCATCGGGGGCGCAGGGTGACGTACCGGGTAGATCTCTCCATCTCGATGGATCTCTTGGCGCACTTCGCCCGGCATCAGTTCAACCAGCATCGTCACGTGTAAGCGGTAATTCACACAGTTTGGACCCAGGACGCCATCGCAGACCGCTAATACAAGAGGGTCGATCGCTAATTCGCGGCAAGTCTCAGATTTGGTTAGTAGCCCATTACGTCGTCTTGAGGTTCGGCCCGCGAAATCAGTTTTGCCTAAGGGCGCATTGTCTAGGTATGGCTGAAGTTCTGTGTGAAGTCGCCGCATTCGGGTGTCGCTGATGTGGCCTTCGACAATTACGCAGCCATTAGCGTCAAGTTCTGTGATCAGTTGCTCTGCCGTTACGTTGCAGTCGTATGTGTTGATCATTGGGGCTTGGGTCATGTGCAGTCTCGCCTTAGGTGAGTCGGAGATGCAAGGGCTGTTGTATCGATGAAATAACGGTGCCCTCGATAGGTGGAATGGTTCCGACAGATTCAAAAGTTTGATATTTCGTAAGTAAAGCTTCGAGAGCCAAGCGGGCCTCAAGGCGCGCTAAATGCGCTCCGAGACAATGATGGAGACCCCAGCCGAAAGTCAGATGGGGGTTAGGGTCACGATCAAGCATCAGAGTTCCGGGGTTGGAGAAAACCCGGGGATCATGGTTAGCGGCAGCGACGCAAAGCAATACGTTGTCTTCCACCGCGAAGGTATGCCCTCCTCTTTCGTGCTCGACCGCGACCTTTCTGTACATGCTTCGCGTAGGTCCAAGAACGCGGAGAATCTCCTCGATAGCAGTTTCGGTGTCGCTTGCTCGAAAATCTTCGACAAGTTCGGGTCGAGTTGCCAACAACCCGATCGTATTCATGAGCAGAGATGTCGTTGTCTCATGACCAGCGAACAAGATGAGTGTGCAAGCACCAACCAGTTCGAGGTCGGAGAGTTGGTCACCTGCTCCGTCGACGAGCAAGGTCATCAAGGTGTTCGACGGTTCGACTCGTTCTCGGTTGATCAGATGTTGAAAGAAGTCGCTGAATTCGCCAGCCGCTGCAATCGCTTGCTCCGGGGCGGTGGTGTGCGGATCAGTGGCAAAAACTATGGTCGCTAAGTCATCAGACCAATCTTGAAATAGATCTCGTTCGTCAGTCTTTACACCGAGGAGCTCTGCGATTACCCAAGCTGGCAACGGCCCGGCAAAGTCTTTCCGGACATCAATCTGTTTGGGCAGTCCATCAACGATTTCTTCGACGACTCGACTGACGGTGTCTTGAAGGTTTTCTACTCGACGAGGTGTGAATACATTGCGAAGCGGGTCCCGGAGGTGGGTATGTAATGGTGGGTCACGAAATACCATCCACCCCCCTAGCAGTTCGACAACCTTGGCGAAACTTGCGGGTCGATGTTGGGCGACCCGTTCGAGAGGTGTGACTCTGTCCGCAGACAGCAGACGTCCGTCGCGAAATGCTTCGCTAAGTTCTGCATGGTCGAGAATTACCCAAGCTCGGTGAGCGTCACTCCATTGGACCGGTCCCATTTCGCGGAAGTCAGACCAATACGCGTGAGGATTCTCTACGCTCGCTGGGTCGTTGAGGTCGATGTCCTTCACCGATATTACGCCTACAGGGCGATGTCGTAGAGGGTGTAGTCGCTCAGCACACTCTCGATAGTTTCGGGTCCGTATCGATAGTCATCTTCATCGTCCACAAATGGCGCGTAGCGGTAGCGACGTTCATCTGGGCGCGCCTGATGTCGAGCGTCTATCGCTACCTGAACTACCGCTGAGCGACGTCTTATGTGTGCTTCGTCGTAGACCTTCTCGCCACTCTTATCTTTGTCGAGGGTTATGTTGAGCCCCCCAGACACTCCCAGCACGGATGAGTGTGGATAGAAACCGAACGTGATCGATACGCGAGGGTCTGGGGAGGTATTCGCAAAAGAGCCGTGGAGCATATGTCGATTGACGATGGTTACGTCCCCGGCGTTAGCTACCAGTGGGATCGCATCGGGTAGCAACTCCCCATCTTCGTTGTCTGCGACGCGGCTCTTTATATCGATGCGACCTTTTCTGTGGCTGCCCGGGACGATCCATAACGCGTTCGCTGGGGTTGTGGGATACAGCTGTACTTGAAAGTTGAATCCGTGGATGCCCGGGTACCAGTCGGGATTATCCCAATGGGTTGCTCCATCTTGGTGCCATGCGACTGATCCGCCCATTCCTGGCTTTTTCACGAATATGGAGTCGTTGTAGGGAACGAAATTTGGCCCATTGATTGCTTCGGCGATACTCAAGAGATCTGGGTGGCCATATAGCCGAAGCGCTGCGGGCATCGAAGTGCACATCTGCAGCAGCAGATGAACAACATGGTCGGGTGCGCCGTCATCGGGGCTGGGTTCAGTCATCTTGACTGGGTGACGTCCGCTCAACAGCTTGGTTCCACCCCAGGGGTCAGATAGAGGTTTGATGAAAATGTAGGGGCTAATCGGATAGTCGAGTCCGAGTGCTGGGCGACCTTGGGCGTCGGTGTCAGAACCCGGGGGTGAAGGTGCCCGCTCGATGGTGTCTTCTACTGCGTCGCGCAGTTCTTCAATCTCATCGATGTCAACTACACCTTCGAAGATGTAAAAGCCATTGTTTTCAAAGTCGGTGAGGATGTCTGGGTGCAATTCGCCGGTGGCACCATAGCGGATCGGTCCTCGGCTACCGAAGTCGGCTGCGGCTTTGCCTCGCTCGCTGACATAGTTCGCCATTGTCTCAGCATGCTGGTTCGCCGAGAGTTCGGTGAGTGCCATATTGTCCCCCCTGGTTTCCCGAACCTTAATCTTATGCGGTTATGGAATAGCTATGAGAGCCAGTTCGACTGCCTTTAGGGTTCACACCAACGCGTCATTGTCCCTATTCCGGCTGGAGACCCGAAACGGCCGTGCTAGCAACCGGGCTGCCAACACCAGGAAGAACTCCAGAACACATAACCCGGCGATAGTTGCTCCACCTGCGGTTCCATAGTGAAAGCTCAACAAGAGACCTACGATCACTGCCAACGCGCCAAGGCCCATCGATACGAGCATGACTGGGACAACACGCTTAACTAATAATGATGCGGTGGCAGGCGGAGCAACAATCAACCCAAACACGAGGAGAGTTCCGATTGTTTGAAAACTGCTCACGATGCTTACCGAAAGCAACCCCAGCAACGCCGCCTGGGTCAATTTAGGTCGCATCCCAAGAGTCGCAGCTTTTGTTTCGTTAAAGGTCAAGGCGAGGAAAGGCCGATACAGCAGCATCGTGGAACTGACCACGAAAGCGGTGGCGATTGCTTGGTTTCTGATGTCAGACTTTGAAACGCCTAAAGCGTCGCCGAACAAAATCGTCGTCACATCGGTCGAAAAAGAGTCTGCCGTTGAGACAATCACTACCCCGAGGGACAACATTCCGACGAACAGCAACCCAATTGAGGTGTCGTCTCTCATCACTGTTCGGTTGGACACAAAGGTAATTAGCCCGGTCATAACGACTGCTGCGACAAAGGCTCCCAATAATGGGTTAAAGCCGAAGAGGACAGCCAGGGCGATTCCTGGAATGACGCCATGGGCAAGAGCGTCTCCGAGGAACGCTAGACCCCGAAGAACAACCCATGTACCAACGAGCGACGCAGCGACTATGGCAAGCAGACTCCCTATCAGCGCTCTCTGCATGAACGCAGGTTCAAACGCGTCGAGAATGAAGGACATCAACGATTCATATTGTTAATGGTCATGGTCATGGTCGTCGTCATGGCCGTCAGATGCCAAGGCTGTCGCAATTTGCTCGTAGTTGGTTCTGAGCATGTCCAAGTACGTGGAGGCACCAGACCCCGCTTCTCCGAGTGATTCACTATAAAGGTTGACAACGCTGATATCGCCGAGTTCTTCTGCGATCATCGCTGCGAGTTTATCGCTTGACGCAACATCTGCGAAAATTGCTGGCACGTTGTTGGTCTCGATGACCTCCATGAGTTCGGTCAACTGTTTTGCGCTGGCGCTATCAGTGGTGCTCAGGCTCGGAATGACCGTTCCCACTACCTTGAAATCGTATTGTTTTGCGAAATAATTAAATACTTCGTGGTTGGTAACTAGCACTCGTTTACTCGCCGGAACTGCTTCGAACATCTCTTGAACTTCACTGTGGAGATCCTGGAGCTGCTGCACGTAGCTATCGCCACTAGCTCGTAATTGGTCTGCGTCTATACCGGACAAGTTGGCGACCATAGAGTCCACGAGCGCCTCAACGACTGCCACCATTTGCAGAGGGTC
>CEWO01009663.1_pt1 | contig 11209 bp, 10 predicted proteins | sample 361561 | NCBI WGS metagenome assembly CEWO01 (sample SAMEA2623627, study PRJEB7988) | marine metagenome | isolation source: saline water (ENVO:00002010), including
CTTATTGTTGGATTTATTGTAATGATGTCACTTGATGTAGCATTGGGGTAAAATACAAATAATTTATAGTTTGTAGATATAACTTCTGTTTTAGTAATTTTGCTCTTAATGAAACTAAACGACACAATAGTTGCACAATCTACTCCACAAGGTATAGGAGCTATAGGTATAATTCGTCTATCAGGAAAAAACTCTATTAAAATTGTAAATACCCTATTTCCATCTAAAGATTTATCAAAAGTTGACTCACACACAATTCATTATGGAAATATAGAATATAAAGGTTTAATTATTGATGAAGTTCTGGTATCAATTTTTAAAGAGCCAAACTCATATACAAAGGAAAACATAGTAGAAATATCATGCCATGGAGCTGATTTTATAATAAAAAAAATTCTTAGCCTTACTATTATGCTAGGAGCTAGAGTTGCTGATAAAGGTGAATTCACATTCCGATCATTTCTAAGTGGAAATATAGATTTATCTCAAGCAGAAGCTGTATCTGATTTAATTTCTTCTAATTCAGAAAACTCACATAAAATAGCAATTAACCATATAAAAGGTGTGTTTTCTAATAAGATTAAAAAGCTAAGAGAAGATTTGATTAATTTATCGAGCTTATTAGAACTTGAACTTGACTTCTCAGAAGAAGATGTAGAATTTGCTAACAGAGATCAACTCAAAAACCTATTAAATGAAATTCTATCTTTTAACAATTTACTTCTTGATAGCTACAAATTAAATAACGTAATAAAAGATGGAATAAATGTTCTTATTCTTGGAAAGCCTAATGTTGGAAAATCAACAATTCTTAATGGATTAATTGAAGATGATAAAGCTATAATATCAGATATTCCAGGAACTACAAGAGATGTACTTGAAGATACAATTACAATTGGTGGAAACTTATTAAGATTTATAGATACTGCTGGTATAAGAGAAACCGAAGATAAGATTGAAAAAATAGGAATTAAAAAAGCATTAAACCAGATAGATAATGCATCTCTAATATTATATATAATTGATTTAAATAATACTGATTCAAAATCTTTAAATTCTGAGATAAATTCAGAATTTCTAAAAAATAAAAATGTGATTTATGTCGGTAATAAAGCTGATCTAAAGATTGAAAAAGATATTATTAATCTTTTTAAGAAAAATAACTTCCTTATGATATCTGCAAATAATTCTATTGAATTAATAAACTTAAAAGGTAAAATAGATCTCTTTATAACTAAAAACTTAATAAACGAAGACTCTTCTATAATGATTAACGAAAGACATTTCAGCTCATTAACAAATGTCAATGAATCAATAAATAATGTAAAGAAAAATCTTAATAATAAGTCTAATACTGATTTACTTGCTTTAGATATAAAATACGCTCTTAATCATTTAGGAGAGATAACCGGAGAAGTAACAAATGATGAAATACTTGGTAACATATTTTCAAAATTCTGTATTGGGAAATAATTTAATAATTCTACATTATATCTTCGATTAATTAATTTAATTTTATATATGAAATATATTAAATACATACCTATTGTTTTTGTGTTTTTACTTTGTTACCCACTATATATAACTTTTCTAAATCCTATTAGCCCTAAATCAACTATCAATTATGATTTTGATAAAAATGATAAATCAATATCTCTTCAAGTTGATTATAGTAGACCGTATAAGAAGGGAAGACTTATCTTCGGAACTGAGGAAGAAGGCGCATTAGTACCATATAATAATTATTGGAGAACTGGCGCAAATTTTTGTACAGATTTCTATACCAGTTCTGAGATCTTATTTAATGGAAATAAATTAGATTCAGGCAAATACTTTCTTTATACATTTCCTAATGAAAATAGTTGGGATATAATATTAAATTCTGATCACGGAAGATTTGGATTTTTTAACCCAGATAGAGAAAATGATGTTTTAATTACCTCAGTTACACCTATTTCAATTGATGAAGATTTTGAACAATTCAAAATTGACTTTGAAAAAATTGATGCAAATATATTTCTTAGACTTCGTTGGGAAAAAACAAGTGTATCAATACCAATAAATTAAGGTCATAATTAATATATATTATGAGGATTAATATCATATACATAAGTATATATCAAACCTTAATTGTACAATGAAAAAGATAATTTTAATATTTGCATTTACCCAATTGGTTTCCTGTAATAATGAATCAACTGATGAGAATATGTTGCCTTTAAACGAAGAAACTATAGAAATATATTTATTAAATAATCTTAATGATACAAGAGGTTATTGTATTGATATGATGGGTCACAAAAATAACGCTTACGTATCAAAATCATTACAGGCACATTCTTGTTATTCATATCAAGGTGAGATATCAGTTGACCAAGGTTTTGATAAATTAAAAATTACTCAAGAAGAATTTTATATACCTCATTTTAATGTATGTATGGAATCAGAAAGTACAGAAAAATCATCCTCACTAATATTAAAAGCATGTAATAAAGGTGAAAAACAAAAGTTTATCCTACAAAATGATGGAAAAATTCAACCTAAAAATAATTTAAATTTATGTCTGACTGTATCAGAAGTATTTAGAGAAGGTGGAGGTGGTAATCCTGTTCACTTAATTAGAGATATTAGTTTAGAAAATTGTGATAATTCATTCTCAATAAGGCAGAAATGGGCAATAAGAAAATCAAATTAAAAATTATAAAAGAGTATTAATTAATATCTTTTAAATATTTCTTTCTTCTATTTTTTGCAAATAACTGTAAATCAACAACTGTATCAGTTTCATCAACTATTTCTAGACCCAATAAAGTTTCTATTATATCTTCTAAAGTAACAATACCTCTAATAGCTCCAAATTCATCAATTACTAAAGAAATATGCTCACGTTTCTTAAGAAGTTTATCAAATAAGATAGGGATTTTAGACTCATAACTTATTTTAATAATAGGTCTTTTAATATCTCTTAATTTATTCTTACCTTTTTTTTGAATAAGCTTTTCTAATATGGTATCCTTTAAAACATAATTATCAATATTTTCTTCATTTTTAGAATAAATAGGAATTCTAGAAAAGGGTAACTTTTGATTGTTAGAATAAAATTCTTCAATCGATGAATTCATATCTGCAGATTTTATTACAGAAAAAGGGGTCATAATTTCTCTAAGCTTAACATTCTGGAGTTTAACTATATTTTTTATAAAGTCTGAATCCTTTTCTTTAATTACACCTTGCTCCTCTGCTATTTCTGCTAAAGTGGAAATATCTTCCCTTTTTAAGATTGACTTTCTCTTTGATGTGCCAGCTATGTTTGTGAAAAATTTAAGAATCCAAAGTATTCCTGTGTATTTAAAAAAAGGAATAATAGACATTAAAATAATCGTACTAATTTTTGCTAGTTTATCCCAATATCTAGCCCCAATGGTCTTGGGAATTATTTCAGATAATAATAATATTAAAATAGTCATTATCGTAGAAACAAATCCAATTAAGGTGTCCTCAGTAACCTGAAGACCTAAAAAAGTATAACTATTATTTACATTTAAGGCTGAATAAGTAATTTTTGCTTGAACACCAACCATAATAGCACCAACTGTATGTGCAATAGTATTAAGGGTTAATATTATAACTAATGGTTCGTCAATTGAATTCTTGAGTTTTTGAAGATTTTCAGCATATTTTAAACCTTCTTTAATTTTTATTTTAATAAAAGTTGGATTTACACTAAGTAATACTGCTTCTAAAATAGAACATATAAAGGATAGAAGAATAGTTATAAAACCGTAGAGAAATAATAGACCCAATTATCTTAATAATTTACATCAAATTAATAAATCAATAGCTTAAACTCAAACTTAAGTGGATTAATTAATATTTTCTTTAAAATCACTTTTCATAATAACTGCAGTATGAAGTAATGTTGCAGCAAGCTTACCTTGATTATTATATAGCTCACCCTTTACAGTAGCAATACTTTTACCCTTTTTTAAAATTTGAGCTGTTGCAATTACTGGACCAATATGTAAAGGTCTATGATGAAGACTATGCAGATTAGTTGAATTAGGATATATTTTACCATTTGACTCATAAATTAGTAAAAGACTAGTAATATCATCAAGCATTGAATTCATTTGACCACCTTGCACTGTTCCATTAGGATTAAGTGTTTCCTTAGGAAACTCAGCATTCAATTTCAGAAAGCCTTCTTTATATTCAATAAAATTGAATTTATAAATCTTTCCTGTTCCACCATTTTCTCTATGAAAACTCAAATATTTTTCAAACTCGTGAGCCATTTATTGATTGAATATTATATTATTATTAGCTTTATAAATTAAATAATAAATCATTAATTCTTCACTATGAAATTCTTAAAATATATATTTCTATTATTAATATTATTATTTCTTAGCTTTATTTTATATACATATTTAACTCCACCTGCTAGTCCTAAGGGTGAATCCTCTTATACATTAAATAATAAAGAATATAAAGTAGAATACAGTAGACCCTATAAAAAGAACAGATTAATATTCGGCTCGAAAAATGATGGTGCTTTAGTTCCATTTAATGAATACTGGAGAACTGGAGCAAATTTTTCTACAGACTTAACAGTTTCAGACTCATTTTATTTTGGAGATAAACTTATTGAAAAAGGTTCATATTGGATGTATACTATTCCTGGAATAGATTCTTGGGATGTGTTTTTAAATTCAAAATCAGGATCATTTGCCTTTTTTGAACCAGACAAATCTAATGATGTAGTGGCTATTAAAGTGAAGTCTTTTCTCATAGAGAATGAATTAGAACAATTAACAATTGATTTCATAGAAGTTGATAATAAATTAAATCTAAGATTATTATGGGATAAAACTGGAATATCTATACCCGTAAACTAAAGTTTTGATCAAATCTTTTAAAATATTATTTATAATAATTCTTTTTTCTGGAGTCATATACTATTGTATAGATACTATACAGTATAAATTTAACGTTATGGATATAGAGGTATATGAACCTATCTCAACTCTAAAAGTAGAAAAAAACCTTATATATAAGTCAAAATACCCTTTTGTAGATATACATAATCATCAATTTGATATGCCAATAAAAGACTTATCAAAATTAGTTAATGAGATGGATTCATTAAATATGGCATACATGGTAAACTTAAGTGGCTTTAGAGGGATTTATTTAGATAAATCACTACAAAATATCAATGAAAATTATCCAGATAGGTTTGGTCTATTTATAAACATAGATTTTGAGCAAATTGATGATCCAGATTTTGGCACTAATAATCAAGAACTTATTAGAAATGCTGTAGAAGATGGAGTTATTGGTTTAAAAATTTATAAATCTCTTGGTCTTGATGATAAAGATAAATTTGGTGATAGAATCAAAATAAATGATCCTAGATTAAAACCAGTATGGGATGTTTGCGCAGAAATGAATATTCCAGTACTTATCCATAGTGGAGAGCCGTCATCTTTTTGGGAACCAAAAAATAAAAATAATGAGAGATGGTTAGAACTTAAACAGAAACCTGGTAGATATAGAAACCCTAAATTAAATCCCTCTTTTGAGGAAGTAATATCAGAGCAACATGATATGTTTAAAAATAATCCAAACACAACATTTATTAATGCACATTTAGGATGGATGGGAAATGATCTTGATAGATTATCGTCTCATTTAGATAATTTACCCAATGTAATAACTGAAATAGGAGCAGTTTTGGCTGAAATTGGAAGACAACCAAAAAGAGCAAGACAGTTTTTTATTGATTATCAAGATAGAATTCTATTTGGTAAAGATTCTTATAATGTAAAAGAATATTATACATACTTTAGAGTTTTAGAAACTGATGATGAATATTTTGATTATTATAGAAAAAGACATGGAAACTGGAAAATTTATGGGATTAATTTACCAGATATTGTTTTAAGAAAAATATATTATCAAAATGCTTTAAAATTATTTCCTCATTTAAAAGAAAATAATTTTTTTAACTATTTAAATGAATGAATTTAATTTTTATATTGCCTAAAAATTTATCATGAGAAAACTTATTATTTCAATATTAGTTTTAACTATATCTTTTAACTGTTTTTCTCAGAATAAATTAAATAAATCAAAAGCAAATTCTGTACTGAATAAAGTATCATCTAAATCAGAAAATGAAAACTTAAAAGAATTATTAATTGATTCAAAAGATGACTTTATGAAAAATTCATTAGATGTCTTACTAAAAGACATTCAAGACATAAATAATGAATTAGAAGATAATTTATCTACTAATATTGAAGAGTTAATAAAAGAAAACAAAGAATATTTAAATCAACTCGAAAGTGAATACAGATCAAAATTAAAAGAAGAACATGCCAAAATATCTGAACTGAAGAAGGCAGTAGATGAAATTTTAAAAATAAAGGACCTTGAACTTAAAATTGTAGATCAGAAAATCAGTGAAATAAATAAAAATCTTAAAAATTTATCAAGTGATGATTATTTAAAAAAATTTAAAAAAGATTTAAAAAAACAACTTCAAGAATTTAAAGAATCTACAATTGAGTCTTTTGAAGACAAACTAAATATTAAATTAGACACAACAAATAATGAAAAAAACTAACAAACCAGAAAGTGAAATGATGGGAGCATCTTATGATCCTCATCTTTCTGAGGGATCTGCAAAAGTTCCAATATTTCAGACTAGTACATTCGTTTTCAAAAATGCAGAAGAGGGTAAGTCACACTTTCATATAGCATATGGACTTAGAGAAAAAAATATTGGTGAATCAATGTCTTTAGCATATACAAGAATCAATAATCCTAATTTAGAGATTGCTGAGGAAAGATTGAAATTATGGGATAATGCTGAATCATGTGCTTTATTTCAAAGTGGAATGGCTGCTATTACAACAACAATTCTAGAATTAACAAGACCTAACACTCTTATTCTTCACTCCTCCCCACTCTATGGAGGGACAGATCATTTTATTGAACATGTATTACCTAAGTATAATATTAAATCCATGTATTTTAATTCATTTGATTCTTTAGATTCTATATTAAAAGAGAAAGAAGAAAAATTTCCAGATACAGATGTCAGTTTAGTATATATTGAAAGTCCGGCAAATCCAACAAACAGTCTAGTAGATATTGAAAAATCAAAAAAATTAGCGAATCACTTTTCTGATGACAAAGAGAAAGTTTTTTTAGCTATTGACAATACATTTATGGGACCTGTATTTTCACAACCTTTAGATCACGGAGCTGATGTTGTTTTATACTCTGCAACAAAATATATTGGAGGCCATAGTGATTTAGTAGCTGGTGCTGCAACTGGATCTTCTGAAATAATAAATAGATTAAAAGGCATGAGAGTATTCATGGGTAATATGGCATCACCATTCACTTGCTGGCTTATTACAAGAAGCTTAGAAACATTAAAAATTAGAATGGAAAAGAGTGCTGAAAATGCTTTAAAAGTTGCTGAGGACTTAAATAATCATCCTAAAATTGATAAAGTTCACTATTTGAGTTTAATTGATAAAAACACTGAGGAATACAAGGTTTATAAAAAACAATATTCAAGTAGTGGCGGAATGATATCTATTGATATAAAAGGTGGTGAAAAAGAAGCGTTTAAATTTCTTGATAATTTAAAATTAGTAAAACTTGCTGTTAGCCTTGGTGGAACAGAGAGTTTAGCATGTCACCCCTATTCAATGACTCACGCAGATGTTAGCATAGAGACTAAAATTAAAATAGGTATGGGTGAATCATTAGTAAGATTATCTATTGGAATTGAGGATTCTAATGATTTAATTAATGATATAAGACAAGCTTTAGAAAAAGTCTAATAAGAATCTTTGTGTATTTTTTTGATTGATCTTCCTGAAGGATCATTCATATCTAAAAATGATTTATCCCATTTTAAAGCTTCTTCTGTGCTACAAGCTACAGATTTAGATGAAGGAACACATAGAGCACAGTCATCACCAGGGAAATGCTTTTCAAAGATTCTTCTAAATAAAAACTCTTCTTTAGATTTTGGTGTATTTACTGGAAAAATTTCACTTCTGTTTATAAAATCATTTTCTGGAATAGATTTATCAGCATATTCCTTTAATGAATCTATCCAACTATAACCAACACCATCAGAAAATTGTTCCTTTTGTCTCCATAGAATATCATCAGGCAGATATCCTTTAAAAGATTCTCTTAATATGTGTTTTTCAATTTTATCAGAGCTTATCATTTTTAATTTAGGATCTAAATTCATAGAATAATCAATGAATTCCTTATCTAAAAATGGCACTCTACCTTCAACACCCCATGCGGATAATGATTTATTAGCTCTTAAACAATCGTAGAGGTGAAGTTTATCAATTTTTCTAACTGTCTCTTCATGAAATTCTTTTGAGTTTGGAGCTTTATGGAAATATAAATATCCACCAAAAATTTCATCAGCACCTTCACCTGAAAGAACCATTTTTATACCCATTGACTTAATGTATCGAGCCATTAAATACATTGGTGTTGATGCCCTTACTGTAGTTACATCATATGTTTCAAGATAATAAATTACATCTTCTAATGAATCTAATGCCTCTTGAATGGTAAAATGTATCTCATGATGAACAGTTCCTAGATCTTTTGATACTTTATTTGCAGCTTTCAAATCTGGAGAACCTTTTAAACCAACTGCAAATGAATGAATTTGAGGCCACCAAGCATCTTTCTTCTGATCAGATTCAATCCTTTTCTTTGAGAATTTTTTTACAATAGATGAGATAATTGATGAATCTAAACCACCTGATAACAGTACTCCAAATGGTACATCTGACATTAGTTGTCTTTTAACTGCATTCTCAAGTGAATTATTTAAATCTTTTTTCGAATTGTAATTTTTAATATTATCAAAACTCATCCAATTCTTTTTATAATACTTTACAGGTTCAGCATCATTATTAGTCATATAATAACCTGGAGGAAATTCTTTAATGTTTTGACATTTACCAACTAAGGATTTCATCTCTGATGAGAAATAAGATGTACCATTTTTATCTTTTCCCATATATAAAGGAATTACACCTATTGGATCTCTTGCTACAAAAAATGCATTTTCTAATTTATCATATAAAAAGAAAGAAAAAATACCATTTAAATGATTTAATAAATCTTTCCCATATTCTTTAAACAAAGGGATAATGACTTCACAGTCTGAATTTGTTTGGTATTTATAATTTATTTCAGAGGAATTTCTAAAGTCTAAGTGATTATATATTTCACCATTTACTGTTAGTATAATATTTTCATCATTAGAAAAAAGTGGTTGTCTCCCAGACTTAATATCTACTATAGAAAGTCTTTCATGAGCTAGTATTGCATTGTCGGATGAATATATTCCTGACCAATCAGGCCCCCTATGTCTAACTTTTTTAGACATTTTAAGGCACTTTGACCTCATATATTTATCAAATTTTATTTGATTATTGTAAATTGCAACTATTCCACACATTAAATAAAAAATTAGGATGCAATATAAATTCAAAAAATCACTTTTTTATAAAATTTTAATTTCAATATTCTTTATTATTTCATGTAATGAGTCTCAAAAAGAGACAATATCAAAAAATGGAATGGTATCATCCGCTCATCCTATCGCATCAAAAGTAGGAATTGATATATTAAAAAATGGAGGAAATGCATTTGATGCTGCAATAGGAGTCCACTTTGCACTATCTGTGGTATACCCCAATGCTGGTAATATAGGAGGAGGAGGTTTTGCAGTTTACCGATTAAGTGATGGTGAAGTTGGAAGTTTAGATTTTAGAGAAAAAGCTCCCATAAAATCATATAGAGATATGTACATATCAAATTCTGAAGATGAGTCTATAGTAGATGATAAAAAAAGTAAAATAGGTCATTTAGCATCAGGAGTTCCAGGGTCTGTTGACGGTATGGTCAAGTTACATGAAAAGTTTGGATTACTAGATTGGAAACTTTTATTAGAACCATCAATTAATCTGGCTAAGAATGGTTTTAACTTAACTCTAAAACAGTCTAATAGTTTAAATAATGTTATGATGGTATTTGATTCAATTAATAGCTCAAAAGTACCATTCGTAAAAGACATTGAATGGGAAGAAAATGATCTTTTGATTCAAGAAGATTTATCAAAGACTCTTGAAAGAATTAGAGATAAAAAGAGAGATGGATTCTATTCAGGAATAACTGCTGATTATATAATAGATGAAATGAATGCTGGAAATGGGATAATTTCATATGAGGATCTAAATAATTACTCCTCAATATGGAGAAAACCTATTATTGGAGAGTATAAGAATCATAAAATCATATCTATGGGTCCGCCTTCTAGTGGAGGGATAGCTCTCTTACAGTTATTGCATGGTGCTGAAAAATTAGATGTTGGAAGCTATGAGCATAATTCCTTAAATTATATTAACACTATAGCTGAAATTGAAAGTAGGGTTTATGCGGATAGAGCAACATACTTAGGTGATCCTGACTTTTATAATGTTCCCATCAATGAATTAATAGATAAAAACTATTTAGATAATAGATTCAATATTATTGACCCATCTATTAAAACACCCTCAAATCAAGTTAAAGAAGGAAACATACAATTGAATGAATCTGATGAAACTACGCATTTTTCAATTGTTGATAAAGATGGAAATGCAGTATCATTAACTACAACTATTAATGGTGCATATGGATCAAAAGTAATTGTAGATAATGCTGGATTTATTTTAAATAATGAAATGGATGATTTCAGTGTAAAACCTGGATATCCAAATATGTTTGGATTAATTGGTGGAGAAGCAAATTCAATTGAACCTAATAAAAGAATGTTATCATCTATGACTCCTACAATTATTGAGAAAGATAATAATCTTTATATGGTTTTGGGTACTCCAGGTGGTTCAACAATAATTACCTCAGTTTTTCAAACAATACTTAATGTAATAGATTATAATATGGGAATGCAAGAGGCAGTGGATGCAAAAAAGTTTCATCATCAATGGTTACCAGATTTTCTAATTGTTGAAAAAAATACTTTAAAAAGTGATTTAAAAAATAATCTTATTGAAATAGGACATAAAATCAATGAGAGATCATCATTGGGGAGAATGGATTGTATATTAATTGAGAATGGAATTTTAGAAGGTGGAGCAGA
>CEWO01376930.1_pt1 | contig 11200 bp, 8 predicted proteins | sample 361561 | NCBI WGS metagenome assembly CEWO01 (sample SAMEA2623627, study PRJEB7988) | marine metagenome | isolation source: saline water (ENVO:00002010), including
AAGAAATAGGTCATACAATAAATAAACCCGTGCCATCTTTATTTACATTTAATCTTAAAAATAAGTCTATTTGTGATTTAATGGGGCTTAGTGCACCTAACGTAATCACAACTATCAAAGGAAGTAAGCTGAAAAATGAAGGACCATTATTAATTACACACTGGGGCTTTAGTGGCCCTGCAATTCTAAAACTTTCTTCCTGGGCAGCAAGAGACCTTGCTGATTTAAAGTATGAGTTTGTTGTAGCTATAAACTGGCTAGCTATAAATGAAAATCAACTAAGAAATGATTTAGAAAAAATACTAAAAAGTAAAAAAATAATTTACAACTACAATCCTTTTAAAATACCGAAAAGGTTATGGGCCTTTATTCTTCAAAATATAAATATAAAAGACTGTAAAAAATGGAATGAACTAAGCAAGAAAGAAAAGAACCGTTTAATAAACAAACTAACTAATGATGAATATAGGGTTAGTGGAAAAACAACATATAAAGAGGAATTTGTTACATGTGGAGGAATTAGACTCGAAGAAATACAGATGAAAACCATGGAAAGCAAAATACATAAGGGGCTTTATTTTACTGGAGAGATATTAGACATTGATGGTATTACAGGGGGATTTAATTTCCAAGCAGCATGGACTAGTGGCTATCTAGCTGGCAAAAACAGTGTAATATGAATCTTATAGCAGTAGATAATCTTGCTAAGAATTTTGGAGAGAGAATTCTTTTTGAAGGATTAAATTTTGGACTTTCAAAAGGAGATAAGGTTGCATTAATTGCGAATAATGGTACCGGTAAATCATCATTGTTAAAGATAATTGCTGGAGTTGATAATGCTGATGAAGGAGAAGTTATTTCAAGAAGCAACTGTACCATTTCCTACCTTAAACAAGATACAGTTTTTGACAATGACCTTACCATAAATGAACTAATAAAAAGTACACATAATAAAATTAGCTTACTAGTAAATGAATATGAGGAGGCTACTAAAAAACACAGTAAAGAAAACACAAAAAAATCTCAAGAGAGAGTAGAGAAATTAACTGCTAAAATGGAATTAGAGAGGGCTTGGGACTACCAAAGAAGAAGTAAACAGGTATTATCAAAATTCAATATTTCCAATTTTGAGCAAAAAGTAGGCTGCTTATCAGGAGGACAAAAAAAAAGACTCGCCTTAGCATTACTTCTTTTAGAAAATGCTGACGTACTATTACTTGACGAACCAACCAATCATCTAGATATCTCAATGATAGAATGGTTAGAAAAATACTTACAACAACAAAATATCACACTTTTAATGGTAACACATGATAGATATTTTTTAGAAAGAGTTTGTAATCATATATTTGAATTAGAAGCAGGAAATCTATATCATCATAACGGGAACTACACTTACTTCTTAGAAAGAAGAGCAAAGAGAGAAAGCAACTTTGATATTGAAGTAGCAAAAGCTCAGAAGTTAATGAAAAAAGAATTAGAATGGATAAGAAGATCTCCAAAAGCTAGGACTACAAAATCAAAAGCTAGGATAGATAATTTTGAAAAAATAAAGAAAAAAGCAACATCAAAACGAATAAAAAAAGAACTTAATATTGATGTGAAAATGGATAGGATAGGAGGTAAAATTCTTGAACTAAAAAACATTAAAAAATCTTTTGGAGAGATTAATATCCTTGATGGTTTTGATTATACTTTTAAAAAGGGAGAACGAATCGGAATACTAGGAAAGAATGGTGTAGGGAAGAGTACCTTTCTTAATATTATTACTGGGAAATCGAAGGTAGATAGTGGGAAAATTAATATTGGCGAAACAGTCAATTATGGATACTTTACACAAGGAAGCTTTATTGAAAATGAAAATCGAAGAGTAATAACAGTTCTTAAAGATATCGCAGAGTTCATTATAATGTCAGATAAAAGAAAAGTAAGTGCATCACAATTATTAGAATACTTTATGTTTACTCCTGAAATGCAATTTACTGAAGTGAAAAGATTAAGTGGTGGTGAAAAGAGAAGACTACATTTACTTACTGTATTAATGAAAAATCCTAACTTTTTAATATTAGATGAACCAACTAATGACCTTGACTTGCTTACACTTACAAAATTAGAGGAATTTCTCTTGCAATATAAAGGATGCCTTCTTTTGGTATCGCATGACAGGTTTTTTATGGATAAACTTACTGAGCACCTTTTTGTATTTAAGGGTAATGGTAAAATTGAAGATCATTACTGTACTTATTCTGATTACAGAACCAAACAAATACAGGAAGAGAAAGAGTTTAAGAAAATTCAACATCTAGAAAAGGAGAACACAAAAGTTAAAAATAGAAGAAATAAATTGTCATTTAATGATAAATTTGAATACGATAATTTAGAGAAAGAATTGACTGAATTAGCAAAAGAAAAAAAGAAGCTTGAAGAAATAATACAAAAACCTAATATTGCAATGGAAGAAATGATAAGTCAAAGCACAAAGCTAGCAGAGGTTATAAAGCTTATAGATGAGAAAGAAATAAGATGGTTAGAGCTAGATGAAATACAAGAAAAAAAACTATAATGTTGATCTTATATCAACAGTATTTTTATTAAATTAATAATAATGAGTATTTTTAACGAAATAAACCTAAATAAGCAACTTAAGAATGCAATTAAAGATTTAGGCTTTATAAATCAAACACCTATACAAGAAAAAACATTTTCTAAAATACTAGCAGGTAACGATTTAGTTGGAATTTCGCAGACTGGTACAGGAAAAACAATTGCCTATTGCTTACCATTATTACAAGAGCTATCTTATTCAAAACAAAATAATCCAAGAATATTAATACTTTTACCTACAAGAGAGTTAGTAAATCAAGTCGTTAGAACCTTATTTATGCTAACAAAGTACGTAAGCTGTAGAATTGTTGGTGTTTATGGAGGAACTAACATGAATACACAAAAAATATGGCTAGAAGAAGGAGCAGACATTATAGTTGCTACTCCAGGCAGATTATATGACCTAGCACTTTGCCGTGCTTTACAGCTAAAAGGAATAAAAAAGGTAGTAATTGACGAAGTAGATATAATGCTTGATTTAGGATTCCATTTTCAACTAACTAATATATTTGATCTATTACCTGCAAAAAAGCAGAACATTATGTTTTCAGCAACAATGACAGAAGATGTTGAAATAATTATTAAAAGTTTTTATAGTAAAGCTGAGAAGATACAAATTGCACTAAGCGGAACTCCTCTCAATAATATCTCTCAAACTAAATATGCAGTACCTAATTACTATACAAAAGAAAACTTATTATCCCATATCCTAAAAGATAAGACTGAAATGAGAAAGGTTCTTGTATTTGTTTCTAGTAAGAGAATTGCAGATAGGTTATATGAATCAATGTCAGAACATTACATATCTGAACTTGCAATAATTCATTCTAATAAGTCACAAAACTATAGATTCAAAGCCATTACACAATATGATGAAGGGAAAACAAGAATCTTAATTGCTACTGATATAATTGCAAGAGGATTAGATCTAAATAAGATATCTCACGTAATTAATTTTGACACACCAAAATTTGCTGAAAATTACATGCATAGAATTGGCCGTACTGGTAGAGCTGCTGAAAAAGGAAATTCAATACTATTCTATACTGAGGAAGAGTCTAAATATAAAAATAATATTGAGCAATTAATGAACATGGACATTCCTGAAGTTACTCTGCCTGATGAAGTAAAGGTTACTCAAGAACTTACAGCAGAAGAATCCAGAAAAAGAGGAAAGAATATATTTAGAAATATTAAAAAGGTAGAACGTGAGAACTCTGGATTTCATGAGAAAAAAGCAAAAAACATGAAAGTCAATGATCGTGACAAATGGCGTAAAGAAAGAGGAAAGAAATATAAAAAACCAAAATCAAGAGGGGATAAAGGTGTTAACTTAAGAAAAAAATAATTTTGATTACAAAGATTAATAATAAGAAAAAAGAAATCTCAGAGATCATCTATTCAATATTCCAAGTATCATATAATATAGAAGCCGATCTACTAAATGCAACTAATTTTCCTCCTTTAAAAAGAACCTTAAATGATCTGCTAAAATGCAATAACACATTCTTTGCGTACTACCTAGATAAAAAGATAGTAGGAATCATAGAAATAGATAACAATACATCAACTCATATCCAAAGTCTAGTAGTGCACCCTAGTAAATTCAAGATAGGTATTGGTAAGAGTCTAGTTAATTTCGTTTTAAACTATTATAAATCAAAAGTATTCACTGTGGAGACTGGAGTCGCAAATTACCCAGCAATTCAGCTCTACAAACAATTTAATTTTCAAGAAGTAAAACAATGGGACACAGACCATGGTGTAAGAAAAATAAGCTTTGAAAGAGATCAGATCTAATCAATTAGAAAAAAGCCAGTTATTATTTTCTCTCAATATATTTATCCAATTAGAATAAAAATAATACTAAAAATAAGCAACTCAGATATTTTTGTTTAAGTTTGTAATAAACAATATAATATGAAAAAATTAATCTACCTATGTTTATTTATACCATTTTTATCTTTTTCTCAGATAACGGTAACAAGTAATAATCTTCCAAGTATTGGTGATACTGTAATTACAGCATATGATAATAACACTTTTTTGCCTGGTCCTAGTGGCTCAAATCTAAATTGGGATTTCTCTAGTGCAGCAGGACCTCCAGAAATGTTGTTAAGCTTTATTGATCCTTTATCAACCCCATATCCCTCTACATTTCCTGCAAGTAATATTTGTGTAAAGTTAGATTCTGCAATGTATTATTATTTAAATAAATCTGTTAATGGACTAGCTGCTGTTGGCTTTGTTGATGCTGGAATGGTTTATCCTTACAATAAAATGTTACTACCTGCATCTATAAATTATTTAGACACAATTACCAATACTGATGTTTTATTTGAATTTGACACCTTAATAACACCCCCAGCTCCTTCTGTATTTGCAGGAATATTTGGTCCTTACACTATTGATTCTGTAAAAATAATTGTTGGAAATACTCAGCAATACATTGTAGATGGATGGGGTCAAGTACAAATACCTAATGGTGCTTTTGATGCATTGAGAGTATTTGAAACTAATTTAGAATTTGAGAATACTCTATATAAATTAACAGATACAATTTTAGGATCTACTCAATGGGTACCTGATGCTAATAACGCAGTTTATTTTGAATCAAGTTTTTACAGTTGGAGGACTAATGACCCTACTGTAAACTGGAGTTTAGCAGAAATTGAAGTTGATTCACTAGGGAATCCTGATGGAGATCTTATTTACTATTTAGGTAATTCACTTAGTAATATTGTAATCTCTCCGGCAATGGTTGATTTAGATAAATTAATCAATGTAAGTTGTAATGGCGCAAATGATGGCTTTATTATACTAGATGTTTTTGGAACAGCTTACCCTCTTACATTCTCATGGACTGGTCCAAATGGGTTTACATCTACGAATCAAGATATTTTTAATTTAGCTGCTGGAACTTACATTATAACTGTTACAGATGCTAATGGGAATAGTACAACAGAGACATATACCGTTAGTGAGCCACCGCTTCTAACCGCCATGATAAGTCAATCTATGCTTGATTTAACTGCAAATGTAAATGGAGGAACACCACCATACAACTATACATGGAATACAGGTGACACATTGCCAACCATTACTCCATTAAATAATGGTAATTATACCTGTATAGTTACAGATAAACAAGGGTGTACTGCAACTCTATTCTTTACAGTTTCTAATGTTCCTACAAGTATTGTTGATATAAATTCAAATAAGGAATTAATTAAGGTTACTGATTTCTTAGGAAGAAAAAGTGGAGTAATTAAAAAAACCCCATTATTCTATATATACCGTGATGGAACTGTAGAAAAAAGAATCTTTCTAGAATAATTAGCAGTTACAAAGTTACTTCTAAAACTTGCAATCATATAGCAAGAAACGTAGAAAAAATTATTCTGCTAAGCTCACTCTTGCTATATATACTCTTTTTGTAACTTCTGTAATTTTGCTTTATGAAATAATTTAAATAATGCTATTCAACACTATTGATTTTGCAATATTCTTACCAATAATATTTATTCTTTATTGGTTTGTAATCAATAAAAACATATTGCGTCAGAACTTATTAATAACCATATCAAGCTATGTTTTTTATGGGTGGTGGGACTGGAGATTCTTATCTCTAATTGCGTTTAGCACATTAGTTGATTATATTGTAGGAAATCAATTATCCATTACTAAAAATAAGAATAGTAGAAAATTATTATTACTTACAAGCCTCTTTATTAATCTAGGATTATTAGGGTTTTTTAAATATTATAACTTCTTTTTAGCAAGTTTTACAGATGCATTCTCATTCTTTGGATCATCTATAAACTCTAGATCTTTAGACATCATACTTCCTGTTGGTATTAGTTTTTATACTTTCCAAACCTTAAGCTATACAATTGACATCTATAAAAATAAGATTAATCCTTCTAAAGATATAATCTCTTTTGCTGCATTTGTTAGTTTCTTTCCTCAGCTAGTAGCCGGACCAATAGAAAGAGCAAAAAATCTTTTACCACAATTTTATAATAAAAGAACCTTTGAATACCATAAAGCAGTAGACGGTATGAGACAGATACTATGGGGACTATTCAAAAAAATCGTAATTGCAGATAATTGTGCTGTTTTTGCTGATCAAATTTTTAATAATTATTCCGATTACTCTGGAAGCACACTTATATTAGGTGCTATATTCTTTGCTTTCCAAATTTATGGTGATTTCTCGGGATATTCTGACATTGCAATTGGAACAGCTAGACTATTTGGATTCAAGCTAATGCAAAATTTTGCGTTCCCTTATTTTTCTAGGGATATAGCTGAATTCTGGAGAAGATGGCATATATCTCTATCTACATGGTTTAGGGATTACCTGTACATACCATTAGGAGGGAGCCGTGGAACAAACTATCAAAAGATAAGAAATGTTTTTATAATCTTCTTGGTTAGTGGATTTTGGCATGGTCCAAATTGGACTTTTATTATATGGGGAGCTCTTAATGCTTTATATTTTCTACCTATTATGTTAATGAAAAGAAATCGTGTCAATACAGATACTGTTGCAAAAGACACATTACTACCATCTATTAACGAATTACTATCTATGATAACTACCTTCTTTTTAACTGTAATTGCTTGGGTTTTCTTTAGATCAGAGAGTGTTAATAATGGTTTTGAATATTTGCTTGGTATAATAGATCAATCTGTATTTACTCTACCACATTTAATTACACCAAAATTAGAAATGATATATACGTTATTTTGTATAGCTATACTATTGATATTTGAGTGGATAAATAGAGAAAAGGAATATGCTTTAGACGTAAATAATCTTAGTAAATTTAATAGATGGAGCATTTATTTTACAATTATTCTAATGATTATTACTTTTGGTGTTTTTACACAGAACACATTTATTTATTTTCAATTTTAATTCTATAAATGCATAGATTTATCCGAAATATCTTAATTATATCATCTTCAATAGTTGTCTTACATCTTATTTTAGCCCAATTTGCTAATGGCTCAACAGATAATTTCTATTCAAGATTTACTTCACCAAAACAAAATTCTTTAATCATAGGCACGTCTAGATCTGCTCAGGGAATCCATCCTGAAATTCTTGATTCTATATTAAATCTAGAAAAAGTTAATAGTATTTATAATTATTCCTTTTCTCTAAATAATTCTTCATACGGAGAAAAATATTACAATGCAATACAGAAAAAAATAAACAAAGAAAGTAAGAATGGGATTTTTATTGTAACTATTGATCCCTGGTCAATATCTGTTGACACTACTCTTAATGAGTCTGAGATTGATATTGAAAGCATTTTTTATTCGATGAAATACTATAATTCTTCTCCAAACTATGAATATCTAATTAAGAAGTATAAAAAAGGTTGGGGAAACATATTATTGAAACGGATAGAATCAAATATACTTTCTAATAATAAAAATACAATAAGAAAAATAAATGGCTCATACACTTATTTGCGCAAAGATGGGTTATTAGAGGTTTACACAAGGATGGATAGCGCTTATGCTAGTAATAACATTAAAAATAAGGTTAAATCATATCTTAAGCTAGTGAGTAAAAATAAATTTTCTGAATTTAGATTCAATTATTTAAAGAAAACAATAAAACTTCTAAACGATCATGGCAAGGTTTATTTAGTTAGAGTTCCTGTACATAAATCTTTATTAACTATTGAAGATGCTTTTGATCCAGATTTTAATATAAGAATTCAAACTCTTGCTAATAATATGAATATAGAATACTTAGATCACTCTATTTATTCTGATAAATATTCTTACACTGATGGAAATCATCTTTACATTGAAGATGCAAAGAAATTCTCTATTAATTTATCGGAAAATATAGATGAAATCAAATAATCATCAAGAATATTTTTTATTACATTTGCTGAAACAAATAATCTAAATTTATGAAAAAAATATTATTCTGTGTAATTATGTTAATGACTATCTCTAACGTAATGTATGCATCATTTCCAGTTAAACAAAATAGTGTTGTTCTTACTCAAGCTGATGAGCAAGCAGTTGAAGCTCCTGTCTATAGCAGTGTTGATTGGGGATTAGCAGTAATCTGCTTTTTTGTTGGATCTCTAGGAATCCATAGATTTATAATGGGAGATACAACATATGGAATCTTAATGCTACTTACTTTGGGCGGTTTAGGTATATGGACATTAATCGATTTTATTAGAATATTGACAGGTGATATGAGCAGATAAGATCTAACACAAGCTGTTATTTTTTTTATCAACTTTCTTGAATCATTTAAATAGGATGTAAACAAAATCTTACTGCCTAATATTCTTTCGCACTTATATTTTATGTAATTTTCTGTATTATTGTATTATGAAGAAACTACTACAAGTCTTTATAGCAATTATACCTCTAATTGTATCGTTCTCTACATCAGATCCAACATTAGCCATTAGATTTTTAATGCTATCTCTTCTTTTAAGCGGAGTATTAGTTTTTTACATTTTATCAAACAAAACTATTTATCAAGAGATCATAACTCATCCAATAACAGTAATTTTTGGTGTTATGATTCTTAGCTATATACTTTCAGCATTCTATAATGGATTTGGTTCAGAATCTATTTATGTTATCCTTAAGTTATTTCTAGCATATATATTTACAATTATTTTAGTACACTTTATTAAAGATAATGGATATCAACCATTAGTAAATTCTTTTGTTTTATTCTCCTTGTTTTTATCGTCTATTTATTTTTTTCAGATACTAACTAGTTACTCTGACATAATGAGTATTAAATCAGAATGGAAGAGAAATTGGGAATTTGATGCAATTGCTGCTACTATGGGACATAAGAACCTACTCTCATCTATGCATTTCTTATTATTACCTATTTTAATTTATGTATTCATAATAAGCAAGAAAGCATTTAAAATATTAAGTGCAATCGCTATCTTCTTGATGGCATTAACATTGATCCAAACACAGACAAGAGCAGTATTATTTGCAATTGGTATTTTTAGTATTTCTGTATTGATATTAAATAAAAATAGCCTAAAGAAGAAACATGTTATTGGACTACTTTTAGGTGGACTTATTATACTTAGCAGCGGATATTCAGCAGTAAAATTTACAAATAGATATGATGCATTTATAGAGGAGTTCAATAAGACTCTAGACTTCAAATCATCGGGTAGATATAAGCTATACAATAGTTCTTTTCAGCTTATTAAAGAACAACCTCTATTTGGAGTAGGGCCTGGAAATTGGAGTGTTGATATTTGGAAATATGGACTATATGAAGGCACTCTAGGAAAGTCTTTTGCACAAAGACCTCACAGTGATTTTTTATGGGTATTCTCTGAAGGAGGAATAGTCGCAGGCATCGCTTATATTTTAATGTTTATAATTTTACTTAAAGACTCATATTTCTTACATAAAAACAGAGAAGATGAAGACGGAATATTGTACTCTCTATTATTTTCATGTTTTTTAGGATTTGGATTTATAAGCTTAGTCGATTTTCCTTTAGAAAGGTTCAGTCATAATATTATCTTCTTTCTATTAGCATCATTTATAATTGCAGGGAAAATTAAAAAAACAAACAAGAAAACTCCATATTGGTTTAAACTGCTGCTTTTATCAATAAGTTTATTTGCTTTTTATGTAGCCTCAATACGATATGAAGGAGAAATACACTCAGCTAATGCCATGAATTTCAAGAACAAAGGTAAATGGAATTACTTAATAAAGGCAATAGATAAGTCTTACAATAAAAATTATTATGAGATGGAAGACACATCCACTCCTTTATTATGGTACAGAGGTGTAGCTTATTTCAATCAAAAGAAATATAATTTAGCTTTTAATGATTTTCAAAATGCCTATCAAATAAACCCATATCATGTACATGTTCTTAATAATTTGGCAACATCGTATCAAATGAAAGGAAATAGCGAAAAAGCAAAGTATTTCTACAGGCAAGTTTTTAAAGTAAATCCTACCTTTAAAGAGAGTAGGGTTAACTTAGCAGCTATATTATATAATGAAAAGAAGTATGTAGAAGCTTTAGATGTGATTTTAGAAAGTCAAGTAAAGCCTTATTGGAAAAGAAAGAAGCAAAACCTTCAAGATAATTATGATTTATACCTAAAAACTATTGTGAAAAAATGGATCGACTCAGTTTTTGACAATTCAAATATACAGGAACAAAAAGCTTTAGAGGAATGGATGAGTGGTTTTGATAAAAAACCATACTATACTTCTAAAAAAACAAAAGATATTTTTAATATTAGAGTAAATAAAAAAATTGATTATTTAGCTGCATTAATGCAATATGAATCTGATTTAAAAGAGAAAAAAAATAAAAAAACTAGATAATTCTCTAGTAATTATCTGTTTTCCATTACTGCTAACTTTAATATTATTATTTAATTATATTTGGGGATTTAAAACAAGGTTACTTACTATTACGACAAAATATGAGAAAAGCATTATTTTTATGTAGTATTATTCTTTCCACATTGAATATATCTGCACAGACATTTATCACCCCAAACAATGGTGAATTAGGGGAGAGCTTAACGGTTTTTAT